>Ga0208644_1000593_pt1 | contig 31902 bp, 13 predicted proteins | sample VirMetDEL_Nov_18_FD_184517 | JGI IMG/M metagenome (GOLD analysis project Ga0208644, IMG submission 184517) | Aqueous microbial communities from the Delaware River and Bay under freshwater to marine salinity gradient to study organic matter... | ecosystem: Environmental > Aquatic > Marine >...
GAGTTAGAAATAGATGAAGCAAAACTAATCACAGATATGGTGAGGAGAAATGTTTTTACTCCAAACGGAGAAGCCTCACAATATGAGGCTGCTGGTTTTGATATAGACCAGTTAGTTTTGGCTTCCAAGGGAAATGTATATAACGAGAGTTTAAAAGTTGCATATGCAGAAGCAGTGGTAAAGGACACAGGTCCAAGCATAGATTTTTCAGAGTTTCCATTTTTGGTAACTGGAGAAAGCGAGGTAGGTCAAGTCCTTCCAAATGAAATATATTTAGAAGCACAAAAGGTAGTTGACGCAAGACAAGATCCTAAATCTGTTTCAAGTATAGTATTCTCAAAAGAAGGATTAAAAACGGTTGCTTTCAAAGAAGCACCGGGACCAAGAGCAAAAAATATTGGCTATTTAGACAACTTAACTCTTGTAAGAGTGATTCAAGAGTCTGTCAATGGAAAAGGGCAATACAATAAAGTAGAAGTTGTAGACCTCAGATCACAACGAGAAGGTCAAATAGGGTATATTGAGCCAAAAGATTTAGTAACTTTAAATCCTCCAACAACACCAGTTGTAGATTCAGAAGGTAAAACAGTAATATTGACCATTGATTATCCAAAGTTTTTCAACGATCAATTCAAGCAGGAAGGATATACTTTAGGAGAAACAGAAATATTACCAATGTCTGAAATGGCAAGGGCACTGGTTCCAACTTGGTGGAAAAATAGGGAGCCTTATTACCACAGAGAAGAAGGCAATTACTATATCACTGTTGTATTGCCTTATCAGTGTATTACAGATAAAGCAGATTTAGATAGTAAAAAGAAAGAAGCAGTAAAGAAAGGTATTGTAAAGTTACTGGACTATTACAATAAACAATATCAGCCATCAGATATTGATAAGTTAGCAGAAACTTACTTAGCAACAGAATATGTTGATTACAATATAGATTTGCGTCCCGGTTCATATGTTAAGATGTTGGTTAAAGTTGGGGGAATTTATCTTAATGGGTTCCCGACTGAGCAAGATAATCTACAAGAGTTAAAGCAGCAAACCGATAAAGTTATTTCTTTGGATGCGAGTTTTTATCAAAAGCATTTAGAGCAAGCAGTATTTGGCTTAAATAAACTTTATATTGAGTTGTTTGCTTCAAACTTTGCCCTTAAAGGGTTTAATATAATCAAAGAAGCGCAACGTTTAGAAAGCATAGACATTTATATTAAAAAACTAATATTATTAAATGGATATGACCTCAAAAAGCCGGGGAACCACGTTATTGATGTTGGGTTTACGGACGAATATAAAGTCGTATATATCTCGTACAAAGAAGAGGGTTCTGAAGAAAAGTTATTATCAATAGGATTTAAAACAATAAGCAACTTAAGTCCGTTTATTGATAAAAATACTATGGCTTTATTCTATTATCATCGCCAACTCCGTAACCCCACCCTTACTTGGCAAAAGTTGGTAAATGAATATTTGCCAGAACCAAAACCACAAATCGTTCAAAAATCTTTTGGTGATGGAGGATTTGACCATCCATCCAATCGCTGCGCTCCTCCGAGTTTTGTAGGACCAGATTTTTCATCTATTATAGAAGGGCTTGCTTCTCGTTTGGATCAGCAGTTAGATATTGATCCACGATTTGATCTTGGAGCATTTGAGTTTAGTTTAAGATCATTCTTGCCGCCTTGCCCCAAGCCTCCTTCTGGGAGAGGAGATGCTTTATTTAAAACAGTAGTTGATTTAAATGGGGAACAAAATGTATATGAAAATCTTGACATTCTTTTCAATCTTACACAAGAAAGAGATAGGATACAAGAATATGTAGGAGACTTTTTAACTTCAGCAACAGCATTAAGGGATATTAGAAATAAAGTTGTAAATTTAGATGATTTACACAAATATGTTACATCTATGATAGATGTTCCAACTTTATACAATACGCTTTGTAGATGTTTCATAGATATTGCTGGAATTGAAGATATTACTCTTCCGAACTTTGAAATGAAAGCATCTGGAGGATCTGTCGGGGCATCCCCTTCCGCAGCCCTTCAGGGAAAATCAAAAGACGAAATATTACAAATGAAAGGTCCAAGTGCTGATATTAGCACTGAGCCACTCACTGTAGACGCAGCAGACTTATATTGTTCTTTCTGTTTAGAAGTTCCAGATCTTTTTATTAGATTGCCAACCACTAACATATTACAGTTTATGATTGATGCGTTGATGAAACTTCTTGAGTTTATTCTCTCGCAACTATTGTTGGAACTCATTGCCGCATTATTGGAGGCATTACTTACTTGTCCTGATATTCAATGTCCTCCGGGACAAGGAAATCTAAAAGATTATGGAGGTCAAGATCTCAACAATATTCTTGATAAAACAGGAGTAGGACCAAATGAGAAAAGTCAGTTCTTTGATGCTTGTGGAGTAACTGGTATTTCAGAGCAAGATATACAATCTTTCTTAAGTAATGTTTCAAATAGTCTGACTTCTGGTGAGGTTTTAGATCTTTTTGATGGATCTGCTGATATTGAAGTATACCAAAACATTCAAAAAATATTAGCAGAATATCCTACTTTGCAAGAGCAAATGCCATCAAAATCAAAGATAGAAGACTTCTTTACTTGTATGGGCTTGCAAATGCCTATAGAGATTATTGACGAGATTGAAAAAGACATCGCAACAAAATTTAAAGATCCAGAAATATGCAGAGACATATTAGAAGATACGAAAGGTATTTTGGAAGAAAAATGCGGTATTGTAAGCGATGCTGACAAAATTGCTGCTCGTGCTGAAGGAACAGATGTAGAAAAATATAAAACATTAGCAGACATCATTAGAAGGCACAATGACCTTTCTACCCAATTGCCAGCATTGTTCTCAGATGGAAAAGGTAGTTCTGGGTTGATGTCACAGATCAACACCCCAACAATGGAATATGCTGTTGAAAAAGCAGCAACATCTCTTGTTCTTCCGATTGAAGTAGCCCTTACGCAAGAAAGTAGAGCGTATACAAGGGGTAGTTCAACAAAAGGTTTAATCATTGAAGATCCAAACCTTAAGCAAATAACAGCATTTCCGCAGTTTGTTGCTGCTGCATTGGCTCCATATTTGCCAAACTTAAAAAATAGAATAGTAAATGATGTAGATACAAATGCTATTGGTGGTATAAGTGAGTCTATTATTTCCGTTAAAAGCGAAAATGGTTTTATAATGCAAGTCAACGCAGATAACTTGACTACTTTATCTCTTAAACCACCAGTTAAGAAAAACGGGAAACTTACTTATACAGACAACTTTAATATCTTTGTAAAAGATAACAGACTTGGGGACTTTAATATTAGCCCAACAACTGTTGGAGGTATATCCGAAGAACAAGAAAAACTGCTAGATAAATACCCTTTATTTGATGATCAGAACTATTCAGAGCAATCTCAATATTTTTCAAGTCTTCTTTTAAATCACTTTGGTCTTGGTCAAGAAACTAATCTTGGAGGACAAACACAAGTAATCATAAAAGATGATACAGCAACAGAGCAAATGAAAAAACTCGCAGCAAAAAATATATTCTTTTCAATATACGAAAGTATGTTTAGAGAAATAGGGTCAGCAATATCTGAAGGAGAACTATTAAAATTCTTTGATGTTGGCATTTTTGATCAAATAAACGAATCATCATATGCTTCAGCCGCTGACAGGATTCCTTTGGCTGGTGGCTTAACAGCCCTATTCTCTTTGCTAGGAGAGTTAAAAGTATACAGATCAGAAATAGAAAATATTGACTTTACACCAACAGATTCATCAACATCATCAGATACGCTTGGTATGATTAACTTTCCTCTTGTAAAGGAAATAATAAAGAAAAACTATGACTTTTCACAATATTACGATCCAAACAGCGAAGAACTGGGTATGCCTCATCACGCTATGTTGGAAGGATTAATTACAGCAACAGTTCAAATGTTTGTCGCAGACTTCTTTGTAAAATCAATATTTGTCATTTCAAAGATTCCTATTGATTTCTTTATGGACGACTATTCTTTGATTGATGTTATTGTAAAAGAAATGGAACTGTTTATGAGTCAGAAAGTATCGTCATCTCAAGCCAGTTTCTTTAAAGAAGCAGTTCTCAGAGTTATATCAAACAAGTCCGAGTGGGAGTTTAACAGTCCTGAAAATACAAAATATAACTCTCCCGGAAAAATATATGATGCTTCTCTCGCTAAAGAGGTTAATATTAACAACTGGAAAGATGCTACAAAATATTTTATCAGACAATATTATAAGTCTGCCGTTATTTTCGTAAAAGATAGACTTAATAAAACAGAACTAAAAGACAATGGTGTAGTAATATCTGGAAAGAAGAGAATAGAACAGATCAATCCACTTACGCTGTTGTCATATCCAAATATTTTGGAGATTTACGACTCTGTTTCTAACAAAGACATTGGCATAAGTTCAATATGCTCGGCAGAAAGAATAAATGAGTTTAAAGACGGTAAGTTCTTTTATCAATATTATTATGAATTGGTTGATTGGGATGAAGGAGAGCCGCTTTATAATCAAAAACTCATAAAAGCAAGAAAGTTAAACGGATATAACGGTAAACTTAGTGCCGAGAAAATGAGAGAGTTTTTAAAAAATATGTATCTCGGCTTAACTTATCAAGAACTTGGAATTTATGGATTTGAAATAACATCGGATTATGGATTTACTTCTGGTTATATAGATAAACTAAAATCAGAAACTAATGCGGATAAGTCTGTCAATGTTCCTCTTAAGAGTTTATTTAAAGATATTAGAATAGGCGTAAGGCATTGTTATGGATATGCTTATACAGGTGATAGCATTGTTGGTGATAATGGAAATATATATATAATGGAACCAAACCAGACATTAAAAGAAATACAAAGCGTTATGTTCACCTTGTTTTACGGAAACGCAGCAAATAGTAGTTTGAATAATGGTTTCTTTGATGGGGCAACAAAAAAAGATATATCAAGTTTAGAAACAACAATACAAGATACAATAAAGCGAGAAAAAAGCATAAGACTAATAGAAAATGAAGTAGCAGCAACGGATGGAAAAGATGAAGAAAGAATTTCTTATATTTTCCCCTTAATAGAAAGATCTACTTCTATAGCCAACTGGGATGAAGGATATTTACCTCAAGATAAAGGGGGATTGGTCACTTTTGATAAAGGATTGTATGAAATAGTCCACGGTATTAATAATGAAGATTTCTCATATACAAATGGAACCGTCCAAGGAAAGATCGGAGATCTTTTCTTTGAAGAAAGAATACAGACAATAACTTTTAATCTTCTAAAAGATATGATTAACTCTGATGATTTTCAGTTGATCTACAAATATTGTTTCTCAGTTCCAAAAATATTATACACAATGTCTATTTATAGTATCTTGGCTGTCTCTTCCCCAAGGGTAAATAATGCTTTTGATAGAACTAAAAAAACAATATTTGATCAAATCAAAATGGTCGGAGATGTAAAAGGCAACGAAGCATACAAGCAAGAGCCTGATTCTATTAAACAGCAGGGTGGACCATCTGGGATAGCCAAAACAAGTATTAAAGGAGCACCATAAAAATGGCGAAATATTCTCCATTATTACCATTGACGCTTGATCCTATTGATGGTTATAAGATGCTTGACACCATTAGAGATGTCGTTAAGCAGAACTTTAAAATGTTAATCCTTACAAATCCGGGAGAAAGGATGATGATTCCAGATTTCGGTATAGGTATGTATACATTTTTGTTTGAGCAAGATAATCCAGTTTTATATCAGAACATAGAGCAAAGAATATATTCTCAAACAGCAAAATACCTTCCATTTATTACAGTTCAGGACATTCAGTTTGAAAGTTTTGACACAAATTCAGAGTTTTTTGAAGACAGAAGATTGAAAGTGACAGTTACTTATTTCATAAAACCCCTCAACGCTTCCGATGTGTTGTCTGTATCTGTTTCAAGTGGATATTAATTGTTTACACATTGTAGGTAAACATTTGTTTTTTTGACTATTTACAAGTTAAGGAGAACAATAACGTGCCTTTTGATAAGAAAAAGACAGTCCCAATCAACTATACCAGTAGAGAGTTCGCCACAATCAAGCGTGATCTCGTTTCTTACGCAAAAAGATATTACCCAGACAACTTCCAAGATTTTAGTGAAGCGTCTTTTGGATCTCTTATGCTGGATACAGTTGCTTATGTAGGAGATATTCTATCTTTCTATGTAGATTATTCAGCAAACGAGGCTTTTCTTGATTCCGCAATAGAATATAATAACGTAATCAGATTAGCAAAGCAACTCGGATATAAATATAATGGCATACCAGTATCAAGTGGAGAAGTTACTTTATATCTTCTTGTTCCATCTGTAACATCTGGCACAGGACCTGATTTAAACTACGCTCCTATCCTAAAAAGAGGCACAAAATTTACATCAGAAGGTGGAACAACATTTACTTTAAATGAAGATGTTGATTTTTCAAACCAAAATAATGAAGTAGTAGTCGCTGAAGTTGACTCTTCAACTGGTGTCCCAACAAGATATGCGATAAAAACATATGGTCAGATTATTTCTGGAGATATAGCAGTAGAATTTGTTGACGTTGGAGAATATCAAAGGTTTCCAAAGTTTCAACTTGCTGGAAATAATATTTCAGAAATCATTTCCGTAATTGATAATGAAGGTAATGAATATTATGAAGTAGATTATTTAAGCCAAGATGTTATTTACAGACCAATAGTAAATAACTCAAGCGATAAAAATCAAGTTCCATTTATTATGCAACCATATGGTGTTCCAAGAAGATTTATTTCTGAGACTATTGGTGGAGTAACAACTATTCAGTTTGGATATGGCTCTGAAACAAACTTAACTAATGAAAAAATCTCTGATCCAAGCAAAGTTGTATTAAGTGTTCACGGTAGAGGATATGTCACAGATCAAAGTTTTGACCCAACCAATCTGATAGAAACAGACACATTAGGTGTTGCTCCATCAAATACAACTCTTCAAGTTATTTACAGGGTTAATGGGCAAAATAACGTAAACTTGGCAACAAACTCATTGGCATCTGCTTCTGACACTCAATACGATTTTGGTAATGTTAATGAACTTGATTCGGATAAAGTTAGAAATGTTGTTTCTTCATTGGAGTTTGAAAACGAAAAGCCAATCGTCGGAAACATCAGTGTTCCAAACTCTGAAGAGATTAAATATAGAGCATACGGAAACTACGCATCTCAAAATAGGGCAGTAACAAAAGAAGATTATGTATCAATGATCTACAATATGCCTCCAAAGTTTGGAGCAGTTAAAAGAGCAAACATTGCCCAAGACTTAAACTCATTTAAAAGAAATATTAATTTATATGTTGTATCAGAAGATGTCAACGGATTTTTAACACAATCAACCGATACTTTAAAAAAGAACTTAAAGACTTGGATTACAAACTATAAAATGTTAAACGACACTATTGACATTATGGACGCAAAAATAGTCAATGTTGGTGTTGAATTTGATGTTGTAGCCGATTCAGATACGAATAAGTTTAAAGTTCTTTCTGATGCAACAGAGGCTATCATACAACGAATGACATCAACAAAGTTTAACATATCTGAACCAATAAGATACGGAGATATATTTCAAGCCCTTAAGGAAGTAGATGGTTTGCTAGATGTTGTCAAGATAAAAGTAGTGAGAAAATATGGCTCTTTGTATTCATCCGTAGATTTTGATTTGGATAGATATACAACAGCAGATGGAAGAATGATATTGGCTCCAGAAGATGTTATTTTTGAAATCAAGTTTCCAGATACGGATATAAGAGGAACTGTTAAGTAATGGCTATTAAAAGATATATCGCTACTTCTGATAACACAATCACAGATGCATTTGAAGCAAATCTTGTCACAAGAGGAACAGGCTCCAATATGGGTGCTTCCGATGTATTGGAAGCGTTTTATATCTACGGTCAAGTGTCTTCATCAGCAGGAGTTGATACTGAAAAATCAAGGATTTTAGTTCAGTTTGATACAGATTCTATTAACAATGATAGAACAAGAGGCTTAATTCCGGCAAGTGGAAATGTATCTTGGTATTTAAATATGTATAATGCTCCTCACGCATTTACTCTTCCTAAAAACTTTACAATGTCTATCTTGGCTGTGTCATCTTCTTGGCAAGAGGGCGTAGGCTTAGATATGGAAAACTATTCTGATTTAACATATCAGAGCACAGGATCAAACTGGGTAAGAAGAGGGGCTGCTGGTGACGGATATACAACTTGGACCAGTGAGGGTGGAGACTTTTTGGAAATCTCTCAAATGGTTAGCGCAAGTGGGTTCCCATCCTACACTGCTTCTTTTGTAGATGGAACAGAAAACGTTTCAGTTGATGTTAGTGATTTAGTAGAAAAGTGGCTTGAAGGGGCAACTACCAATTATGGATTTGCTTTATTAATGTCTGGAGGATATGAGTCTGGACCAAAATCAAACTATACTAAAAAGTTCTTCGCAAGATCAAGCGAATATTTCTATCTTAGACCAAACTTAGAAGCAAGATGGGATTCTTCCCAGAAAGATGACACTGGCAACTTTTATCAAAGCAGTTCATTGGCAACTGGAGAAGATAACTTAAATAAGATTTATCTTTACAACTATGTCAAAGGACAGTTGAAGAGTATACCGGATAACTCTATTCATACAGATACGAATACTATCAATGTTAGTTTATATTCAAACTCTGCTGGTAATGTTTATGATAAACTTTCTTTACCAGTTGGTGGAGATGTTGTAGCAGATGGAGATGTTAATGTAACTGGTGGTATTGCCATAGGACCTGCTGGGGCAATGGCAGGTGTATACACAGCATCATTTGCTATGTCTCATTCGTTGTCTGATGTATACGCAGTTTGGCACTATGAAGATCTTATAGCGTATCACACGAGTTCTGCTATAGAAGTCTTATCACTACAAGCATCTTCACATAACCCAGACCCAGATTATGTAACTAATGTTGATAATCTTAAGCCTTCATATTCAAGAAAAGAAAAGGCAAGATTTAGATTATTCATAAGACAGAAAAACTGGAATCCAAATATTTATACAGTCGCACAGGCAGAACTTCCAACAGAGACTGTTGAGGATGCTTATTATAGCGTATATCGCATAAGTGATGATTATGTAGTAATTCCATATGGAACTGGTTCATCAGTTTCACCACAATCATCTGGAACACCAGCATCTTACACAAGGTTGTCATATGATGTTTCTGGTAACTACTTTGATTTTGATATGAGTTTGTTACAGTCTGGATATGAATATGGAGTTAGATTTGCGTATTATTTGAATAACTCTTATAAAGAGCAAGAAGAAGTTTTTAAGTTTAGGGTTGAGGAATAATGGTAAGACGATCTGATAAAAAAGGCATTGGTAATCTTTTTAAAAAAGGAACCACAGGCTATAGAGCAACAAAAACAAACAAGGTTTTACCTTCGTCCAGTATGTCCGAAGTCGGTAGAGAGATTGAATCTCCCGGTTATGTTAGATCTTTTCTTAAAGATAAAGATAGATTTGTTCCAAATGTAGATTATACCAACCCAGCAAACTTCGCAAGATTTGGATCAGCAAGAGAATATTATACAAAAGCAATAGAAAATATTTATAGATTTTATCCATACGACGGATCTCAAAAAGAAAAGTTGGATTGGCACAACTCTGCTTCATATTTTGACAACTATATTTTTGAAAATGAATATCCAAGAACAAACGGATATATTGAAATCGGTCACGCTTGGGGATCTACATCCGCAACAGTAGATGGAACTGCTTTTGGTGACGTTGTATATAAGAAATCATCAGCACCACAATATATTAGTATTAAAGGTGGTCCCAACGGTCCCGCTATTCCAGCATATGCTTCTGGATCTGGCTATGAAAAGCCTATTAGTTATAAGTTCAAAGAACAAAAGGCTAATGTATACGATGCTGAAATAAGACAGCAACAAAATCTTACTATTGATGGAACTACTGGTAATACAGTAGAATTCTGGTTAAAACTACAAACAGAACCATCTAAGAGTCAAGCATCTCCGGGACACGCTTACTTTGATATTTGGAATGAGTCCTTTGAGTATACTCCCGGATCTTCTCAAACATTCGGAAGACTTCTGGTTGAGAGTATCTTTGATGTAGATGGGTCTGGGAATCCAAATGGGGCATATCTTGGTGACAACATATTCTATGTAACATATGCTTCTGGATCAAGCGGTGTCTTTCGTGCTGGACTTGGTAGCACTGCTCTTAGCGGAACTCTTGGTATTGATTTATCTAACTGGAATCATTATTCTTTTGTGATGAAAAATGATCCAACAGGATCAAACTTATCTCTTAAATTATACATCAATGGCAATCTCGCTGAAACAGTTATAACTGGATCTCAAATCGGATCAGTTGATACACTGCCTCTTAACGCAAATATCGGGGCTTACAGAACAGCACCTACTCCGGGATTATATTTTTCTGGTATGACAACTGACGGTTGGGGGACATTATCTGGATCATATATGGATGAGTTCAGATTTTGGAAGTCTTCAAGAACATCTCAGCAGATTAGAAGATACTGGTTTACACAAGTTGGAGGAGGAACCAACTCTGACTATGGAAATACTGATTCAAAGTTTACTGGATCAGAAAATCCTGTTGATTTAGGTGTTTATTATAAGTTCAATGAAGGTATCACAACTACATCCTCGTTAGATGCGGTAGCATTAGATTATTCTGGTCGTATATCAAACGGTATTATCAAGAACTACTCTACAGGTATGAGATCAACAGGATCTGCTATGGTCTTATCTAATGCGGCAGAAAGAGAGTTTAAAGATCCAATCGTATATAGCAATCACCCAAATGTTGTTATGTATGAAGAAGAGGCAAGTAATAAAGGTCGTGAATATGATGGAAGAAACTCATCATTTATGTTCAATACATTGCCGGGATGGATTATAGATCAAGACGAAGATAGACAAAGAAATACAACGTTGGCATTAACACAGATTATGTCAAGTTATTTTGATGAACTTTCTTTACAAATAAAAAGTCTTCCACACCTAAAAGACAAAGTATATTTAAGTGGATCTGTTAGTGGTAGCACAAATAAACCTTTACCATTTGCTGATAGACTTCTGAAAAGTCACGGATTTATCGCACCTGAAATATTTGCTGATGCTGATTTATTGGAATCTTTGGCTAACAGAGATGATAATAGAGAGTTTGAAAAGAAATTATCAGACATTAAAAACCAGATATACACAAATATTTACAACAACTTATTGTTTATAAATAAATCTAAAGGAACTGAGAAAGCAATCAGAAACCTTAGACATTAAAAACCAGATATACACAAATATTTACAACAACTTATTGTTTATAAATAAATCTAAAGGAACTGAGAAAGCAATCAGAAACCTTATTAGATGTTATGGTGTTGATGACGATCTATATTCTTTGAATATGTATGCGGATAATGGTGTCATTAAACTATCAGAATCTGCAAGACCTAAAGTTATTAGAAAAACATATGCTGATTTCAACAGCATATTGAACTTTGACGCAACCGTATATCAACATCCAGATCCATCAAACTCTGATTCTGTTTCATATATTACAGGAAGCACAGATCCAAGTCTGGACGGATTTGATTCCCAGACAGGTATGACATTAGAGGCAGAAGTCATCTTTCCGAAAAAGCCTCTTGCAGATTCACCCGGATTTTTAGATAAAGCATTTGTTGGTCTTTCTGCTTCTTTGTTCGGTATTCACTCTGCTGTTGAAGATTCAACGGATTATGCTTGGGCTAATAATGATTATGCCAACTTCCAAGTTTATGCTGTAAGATCATCTGAAACATATCCATCTAATAGAGATGTTCATTTTGTTTTGAGTTCTTCAAATGTCAATACATCTACAGAGGGTATATTCACTAAAATTGTCACAGATGTTTATAAAGAAGTTTATGAAAATCAAAAATGGAACTTTGCTGTAAAAGTAAAACCAAGCAACTATCCAAACATAGGTAAGATTTCTGGATCATTAGACGGCACAGCAGGATATAATGTTGAGTTTTTCGGTGTTTGTACCTTTGGAAATCAAGTTATTCACCAGTTTAGTCACACAGAATCTATTAGTCAGGCTAATGGATTTGAGTTTGCTACAAATAGAAAGCGTGTTTATGTTGGCTCTCATAGGACAAACTTCACTGGTTCTTTGTTGACAAAAACAGATGTAAAGTTGTCGTCTTGTAGATACTGGTCTATACCTTTGGAAAATCAAGAAATCGTTTCTCACGCTGTAGACCCCAAAAACTTCGGTGTTTTTAACAGTATGGAAAGCAGTTATTTGTTACAAACTGCTCCAACATACCCAAAAGACATAGCAAAAATCAATACTTTGGCATTACATTGGGACTTTGACACGGTTACTGGGTCTGATTCAAACGGTCAGTTTACTGTATTGGACTTCTCTTCTGGGTCAAATGATGGAAGATATGGAACTGAATTCTCTGATTTGCTGCTCAAACACCACACTGGTCGTGGAGATTTCTTTAAACCAAGTAGTGAGACAGCAGTTTCAAGGGAATATGTCCAAGGATATAGACAGCAAGTTCCTGAAAATCTCAATTCTTATACCTCTGTAAATATTTTAAGCAGAGATGATGAGTTATTTACAACAAGAACAAAGCCAATCAAGTTTACATATTCTGTAGAAAAGAGTATGTATCAAACCATTTCTGAAGAAATGATTAACTTTATGGCTGCTGCTTCTGATGCTAGTGCTTTAGAAAACCTGATTGGCGATCCTGTTAACAAATACAGACCAAACTATAAAGCACTTGAAAAAGTAAGAGGCATATTCTTTGAAAGAGTCGGAAATACTCCAGATCTTGACAAATATTTAGATTATTTTAAATGGTTAGACAGTGCTGTATCTGAAATGATTGAGAAGTTGGCACCTGCTTCTTCAAGAATAAATGAAGTAGCAAATGTTGTTGAAAGCCATCTCTTTGAACGTGGTGGCAAATATTCTCACAAGTTTCCAACAATGCATTTTGGATCTAATGATCCAATCGGAACTATAAAAGGTATTAATGAACTTGTTTATGATTGGGAATTCGGACACGCTCCGCTAAACCCATCGGCAGACACAACCAGTGCAACAGGAACAATAACGTTCACTAGTGATACTGACTCTGATTATGATGCAATCCAAGTCCAGATTCTTTCTGCTAATGGTGGTTTGCCGGCAGATGGTGACACATACTTGTTCGACTCTGATGGAACAGCGGGTGCAACTGGTACAGTGATCAGTGGAGTTTATATAATAGTCCAAGTAAATGGAATGACCACCAAAAGTCAAATTGCTCAAGAATTCCAGAATGCTATAAACCACGCAAATGGACATAATCAAGGAACTGCCAATAGTGTAATTACTGTATCTGAGTCTGGTGGAGTTTTAACATTAACCCAAAACACTGTCGGACCATCTGGAAATACAGCAATAACAGTCATAGACTATTTCCACGGAGGAGATAAGGTAATATCTACTGGATTTAGTGGTGGATTAGAATCTAATCAAGATCAAAATTGTTTTTGGTGGAACAAGCGAGCCACAAGAGATGATGCAAATCTTGACACAGGGAATCAAGGCGTTGATTTAGACAGAGCGATGATTCACTCTGCCTCAATACAGGTCTTTAATAGAAAGTTGAACGCTCCGTATAGAATTACAGCCCAAGAAGGTGGTGGAGCATTAAAAACGAAGATAAATATTAGAGAAGTTGTATCAACAGAAACACCTCCGTTGAATAACAATAAAGGATTAAACTTTAATAGTGCCACTTTCTTAAGTTCATCTTCTTGTTTGGACTTAGATAAGATTAATCCACAAAGAAAATATGAAACAGATTATCAAGTAACGTTCAGAGACAATAATACATCAATGCTTCCGGGTAAGTTGTTGGGGAACTACAACTTTATTTCGTCTTCAATCAACGCAAATAGTCCACTAATTCCAGATGGATACATAGTAGACACACAACATCTAAGAGATTATTACAATATAAACAAAGATGTTCCATTACAGGGACCATTCACAGAACAACACGTTGGCGGAAGCGCATATCGTCACACTGGCTTGAATATCGGTGTTGTAACTGAAAGACCAGAGAAGTATGTTGTTAATACATCTATAGATTCTGACGGAAATATTCAATATAGTGTAGTAAATCCTTCTTTTAACGATGTAAATGCCCCAAGAGCAGATTATAGAAGAGATTTAGTAAGCAAAAGTCCTGTAAATATTAAAAATATACAGACAAATACATCTTCTATCCAAGATGAGTATGGTGCTTTGGTCCCTCACGGTAACTTTGTCAACAACTATGAAGTCGTTCAGATTCCGGGAAGAGACATTAATAACAGATATTTAGCAGAAAACGGTGGTGTTGACACTACTTTCTCTGCATCTCCTGTTGTCCTTGGGCTGGAAGACTATGCAGTTCCAGATAGGGGAAGACACGCAAGTATTATTGCTAATAGGTTCTCTGCCCCGGGTGGACCAGAAGTGAACAGTCCCGGTTATCTTGATGCAGAATCTGAAACTTTCTCTGTTTATAATGCTCTTCCTTTCAGAAACTTGTCTGTTAGACAGCCTTTGAAGACTTTGTTAACAAGACACTCTGCGTTTGGTGGATATGACAGCGTTTATGGCGATCCATCTGCTTCGTATCAAAAGACACAAAGAAATGGAGCGAAAAGAATATTGAGCAGCAGTGCTGGACCGAGAGTTGACAATTCTGGATTTTCAACTGCTTCTGTTTATGACAACTATTGGGTTCAACACGCAATCCCACAAAGCGATTTACAATATGCTTGGATTACAGCATCTGCTGTTTCTGCTCCGTTTGGATATTCTGAACCAGATTTTACCAATGCAAGTCAAGCATCAACAGATATTTTGTTTGTTACAGAGAGCCAACACGCAGCAATCCTTAGTGGGTTCGGAGGTGCTACCTATTATCACTTGTTTGGATTATCTGAACAAGCAGAATATTCCAATGAAGGAAGAACACCAGTAGATTTTGTTGGCTTAAATAGTATTGTTTTAACAGATTTAACATCATCAGATAATACTGTCGGAGCATCCTTAAATACAGACTTCGTTAAAGATGGGTTTGTATTTGAACCTTCATTTACGTTTAGTAAAAAGGGGCGTATAGGTAGGTCTTCTTTCTTAAATGCAATCAACTTAAATAGAAACGGCGCAGGTGGGTTCTCATCTTGGAAGCAAGTAAGACAGTCTTACAATCCTCTTGTAAGACATATGAATAAGACAAACAATATTAACTTTGTTACAGAAAATAATGTCATTGAACCCGGAACAGGCAAGAATGTTACTATTAAAACAATCAATTCTTACACAGAATCACCAGTATCTTTCAAGTTCAAACCTTTAGAGCACCAGTTTGTATTAAAAACAGGCGATACAATCAATATTCAAAGTTCTTATAGTAATAATCTTTTTACTTTTAACAATCCAGATATTGTAGCGAAGTTGAATATTGGTCCTGTTAAACTTGATAAGGCTTATTTGATTAAATCTGGCATCGGTCAGATGTATGACGATCTTAAAGCATTATATTTGTATCAAATGATGGATCCAGACTTTACCCCGTTTGCTATAGACACATATGGAGCAAACAAACTTGAATATTTGAAATATTCAGAAGATATTTACCCTGCTGGTGGTAATGTTGGATTAGCAAAAGTCAGAGGAAGACAAAACTATACTGTTTCTACTGGATCTGAAAACTTTGAAATGCAACTTGGAAAGTCTATTGCTTTCTGGAAAGATAATATCAATGATCGTCTTAGAACTGACGGAGTGGCAGTAAACGCTCAGGGATCAACTATCTATAGTGGGTCTTCATACTTTGGTATATCTGATCTAAGTATCTGGCCGCTTGACGCAGAAGAGCCTTTCTTTGATTTTGAACACCACTCTGCTTCTGGAGATGATGCATTTCATACACAACAGCAAGGGTATGACCCATTCTATCTTTCTCCTCTTGGGGCGTCTGGAGCACAGTTAGATCCAGCAGTTGACCCAAGATGGAGAAATGTAACAAAAAATGGAGAACTATCATATGCTGGATGGATTTACAATCTTCTAAATATACAAATTCAAAGTAAAGTAAGATACGATGATGGGAACGGACCCGGAGCACCAACTGCTTCAGGTCCAATAGAAGTAAAAACATATTATAGGATGGCAAAGCCAACAGCATCATTTCAGTTTGAATATCCAAACTTGATTTGGTCTGGTTCTATTCCATATCAAGAAGCATTGGCAACTGGTCCAAGACCATCTGCTTCTCTTCATCTTATACCTCCATATAGAACAGATGTTCTTAGTGGTAGGTCTCCGTGGTTTAACTCTTACGAAGACTACGCACAAGATATTCGTTCTTTTGGAAAAGAGTATAGTGTATTACCAGAGTTTAGAATATCTGAGCATATTGATTATTACTTAGATAAGGGAATCAAGGCAATAAACAAAAAATATGCTACTCTTGTCGGTGCTTCAACAGAAATAACGGCTTCGGCAGATGGTGAAGAATTGTTCAGTGCATTTAACAAAGATTTCATAGAAACATATCAAATGAGTGATTTTATGAGACACTTCAAGTTAATCAAAGAAGATCACAATATTGAAGTGGGTGGTAAGGTAGAGGCAGTCCAGACTGGACCCGGAACTTTTGAAACACAAACACTTACCAGAAAAGCAGCCAAGTTTTCTACTATTAAGTTAGAATGCGAAGGTATTAAAAAGTTATTGCCATACCAAGGGTTCTATCCTGCTTTGAGAGCAGTTCAACTTGGGCATCTTTTCTCTGCTTCTTATGCTCCATATATTACTGGATCAAATAGTAGAGATGGAGATATGGAGCGTTTGGCAGCGTTGTATCAGCCATTCTTTGCTCCGGGAGTATTCTTTAACACAATTAAGTCTGGTATTGCTGTTGACTATGCGGTTCACACTGGATCACAGCCAGCAGCAGTTTCAACAGATTTCGCTGTATCGGATTCATTTAGTGGATCTGGATTTCCTTTTAATCAGTTTGATGAAGGACCAAACTATGTTTTACCATTTGAGTCAATCATCAATCCAGACAGATTTTTACCAATATCGTCATCAGAAATAGGACCAGACACAACAGTTCCATCTGCAAGTATTTATTTTGTTTATCCCCATTTCTCTGGAAGTAGCATAGCGGGAACATATGAACAAAACTTTTATGGAATAGATCCTCTTGCTGGATCCCCATTAGAATCAGATGAACGTGCCTTAAGATCGGTGCAAAGCATTGTATCTGGTTCTGGAGCACAACCAATCTATTTTGAATGGAAAGGGCAAAGTAACGCAAAATATTCACTTGCAGCAAATAACTTTTTTGCCGAAGTAGAAAACTTTTTCTTGGAAAAGAAAGGTCCAACATCTTTTGTTTCTTCTCCAGAAAGAAACTTTAAGACAATGACATCAGGATCTTCATATTATATGGATGTTGTTCTTTATAAGACAGATGATTTCATTTCATATGAAGGTCCATCCGGCTCTTTTTATTATATACCATACGGTGGCGAACCGAAATTTACTTTTGCAGTCCGAAATAAATATGGAGATGGAAAAGGAAGAGTAGAGGGTATGGCCACAATCACATGTGCAACAGGGTATGGAAACGGAGAAACTATTACATTTGTAGATTCAAGCGGAACATCTCATTTGTTTACTTTAGATTCAACCTTAACTTATGGGGCTGGAGGAAATCCTTCATATGGTGGAACAGGAAAAATAGGAATAAGCGGATTATCAGCCGCTGCTGAGTTAGCATATGCCATTGAAGTTGCAGTAACTGGATCGTCTGCAAGTGGAGCAACAGGATTTAAATCTGTTCGATGGGTGGAGAGAGTTTATGTTACATCAGATGCAGTGGGACCTACTTCAAACCAGACTAATACCTCAACCATTGTCGGAGGAACAACTGTTGGCAACTTTATAGGAGGACACGATTCAATGCCAGTCTCTGTAAGAGGTATGCACTATGGTCCTCCGTATAAGGCAGAACAATATGCTTGGGGGCTTATCGGAACAGGCTCTGCTTGGTATGAAGATCCAAGTTTTGCTGTTCATACACCACCATATTTCTATGGTGACGCTATAGCGAGAATTGAGTTTAAGCCTCACGAAGCAAGAGATATGACTCCCGGAGACGGAACAAATCCGCCAGAGTCAGCAAAGTTTACATTGCAAGAAATCTTGGCGAATGCAAAGGTCAATACATCTTATAGAAATATTAACCAAAGAGCAAAAGCATTACAAAATGATGATTATAGAAATACATATCCAGCAGGTATTTCTCAGATGCAGATCTCTTCTTCTGTTAATCTTTTCGGTCAGGTAACATTAAAAGAAATGCAATACTCAAGCCAAAGAGACGCACAAGGAAACTTTATTCCAGATAGCGCAACAACTCCTGTTTTACAGGATTCTCAAGATGCTTGGGTTGTTGAAACAAAATTTGAATGTCCTTCTATCAACCTGTATGATATGGATGTTGCTTCTCTTGGGGCAGGGATTGGGCTTGGAAGAGAAAAATATTACACAAAAGGTATTTGGAAAGGATATGGTCAACCGGCATCTGGATCTGCTGGTATTTTCTTACAGTTGAAAGAGAGTTTTGGACCAAAAACTTATGCGGTTGGAAAAAGTTCAGACTTTAATCCAAATAAAAACTTATGCGGTTGGAAAAAGTTCAGACTTTAATCCAAATGCTAAAGTTCCAAGAACAGGTTCTTTGATTGATGTTTGTGGGTTCAAAGCAGACCAACAAAGAGTAGGAGAAATCGCATCAGCAAGAGAAATATCAGAAGCAATCGTGGCTATTCCTGTTGATGGAAAGGGTATGCCTTTCAATATTGATATTGGAGCATATAAGCAACAAATAACAAATATGAGCCAAGGAAAGCCTCCTGTAACTGCTGGATCTTTCGGTGGAATACAAAATGACATACAAGAGACATCTATTTCCAGAATGTATAACTTGATGAAAAAGTATTATATTCCACCAGATATGGATTTCTCTCAAGACGATAACTTCTCACAAATGCAGATGAAACCTTTTGTAATGTATATCTTTGAGTTCACTCATACATTAACAAAACAAGATCTTTCTAATATTTGGCAGAATGTTATGCCCGATATTTCTATCAAGGCAGAAAAACAAAAGTCTGTTTTTGAGCACGAAATAGGAAAACCTTGGGAGTTTTTCGGAACTTTAGGACAAGAAGGCTTCCCGGACAATGTTAGATGGAAAGTGTTCAAGGTAAAGAAAAGAGCGAGAAATAACTACTTTAACATTACAAAAACTTCTGAAGTAGGTAAGGGATTCGCATTTAGCAGCAAGGCAGAACTGGAAGTCTTTGGATCAAATCCAGAATCAGAACTTCCATTTAGTTACAACTGGCCTTACGATTTTTGTTCATTAGTTGAGTTAGCAAAGGTCAATTCCGAGGTTACTTTTGAGCCGGAAGAGTAATTAACAGTATATTATGGAATTTTTTGATAGAAAAGAAGAAGTGATTAACTTGGAACTAACGCCATATGGCAAGAGAATCTTGTCACAAGGCGAGTTTAAACCAGTATATTATGCTTTTTATGACGATGATATCATTTATGATTCCGAGTATGGTGGAAGTTCAGAGGCTCAAAAGGATACAGAAGACAGAATAAAAAGTATTCCACGACCTAAAGCGCAGCCTATATTAGATGGTATTGAATCAAAGTTCAATCAAATCAATAAAAGTTTGACATACGATTTAGAAAAGAAACTTGAAAAGTTAGCAAAGCCGGGAACTAAACAAAATATTTATGGTTTGCCAAATCCTATTGGGAGTGCCGAAATAGGAAATCAATATGCTCCTGCTTGGGATATCAAGTTTTTACAAGCAAGCGCAAGTTCGTCTACAGATGTAATATCTGGGTCTTATGGATTTATCAAGATTCCACAAATAGAAGTTGATCTATATTATGATACTTCAATATCAGAAATAGAAACTAATACAAGTAGCACAAAGGATGTAACATTTAACAATCCCGGATATGTTGATTCAACTAATGTCTCCTTGTCAAAAGTTTTCCCAGATGGAACCTTTATAAAGTTGGATAAAGATTATATTTTACTTGATATAAAAGAATTGAATGGTCTTTTTGATAAAGAAAACTTTGACATAGAAATATTTGAGATTGAAACAGCAAACAATCAAGAACAGTTAAAACAACTTAAGTTCTTAAATGAAGATATAGAAATACAACACGGCGAGATTATTTACGATCCAAACTTAAAAAAAGATATAAATTTGGACGATACCTATGTTGAATATTATTTTGATGTTAGGATGGATGATGAAATAGAAAAGCCATCCTTAAGCGAAACACAGAGGCAAATTATTTCTCTTCCTAAATCAGATCCTGACGCAGAAGATGAGCCTTGTTTGGATGAAACAGTATGATAGCAAACACTTCACTACAAGATACACTTGGCGTCGGATTGCCAAAAGTTTATTTTAACACTTTTACATTGAGTGATGGTGGAGATGTTCGTAGATCTATCCAAGATCCACACATAGATCATCCTAATGAAACGAGCGTAGCAACGCTTGATGAAATCTCAGACACAGTTAAAAACAAGAGTCTTCAGATAAAGATTAACTTAATATTAAAAGAAACCGTTACACAGAACTCTACACTTAGTTTTTTAACAAGCGGAGACATTTTAAAATACATCAAAATAGCAGTCATTCAATGTACAGACAATAACTTACACAATAGTATTGTCGCAAACCCAAATAATTGGTTTAAAAGCAGTCTTTCTCTTAGTGAATATAGCGGATTAACTAAAAAGGTATTGGCTATAAATGAAGTAACTATCAATGTTTTACAATCTGATGCTGCCGGAGAAGATATAACAGGACAACCTTCCTCAAATGCTACTTCCCTAATAAACAACTAAAAAGGTATTGGCTATAAATGAAGTAACTATCAATGTTTTACAATCTGATGCCGCTGGAGAAGATATAACAGGACAACCTTCCTCAAATGCTACTTCCCTAATAAACAATATGCCATATGCGAGAAATCAAGATGCGGATGGTAATATAGTTTATGATATTGGGTTATTCACTGATTTTACGATTGGTCCATCTGCTGGTGGTAGAAATGTAAAGTTTTTATCTTATTTTTGCTACGCTTATTTTGATTTAAATGATTTCTCGGTTGAAAACCAACTACTTGGTAGTATCAACTTGCCGCAAGACTTTTTGGATGCTTTATCTATTGGAGATCCTTCATATGAACTTGTCATAATAGACGGAAACACAAACAAGACATCATTTGCGTTTTTAGATAATCAAGATCGTTATTGGCTTGGATCAGTTCACCAAATGGAAGATGGCTCTTGGATGAAAGGAGCGACCCACATACCCAAAAAAAATATACCAGCATCAGAATATCTAACAAAGTTAGAAGTTCCTAATTCAAAAATCGTAGATAATAGAGAGATTATCAATATAGAACAAATAACTTTAGATTATTCAAAGTTCAATGATTACTTTACAAACGACGAGGCTTTGTTAGCCATAACAAAAAGTTTTAAAACAGACGGAATATTAAAGAAAAAACCACAAGTAGTATCAGATCTTTATATAACAAGAGATACTTTTAATAACGCAAGATTTATGTTTAGTGTTAATATACACGAAGCAACAAAAAGAAGCACAGTATTCCCCGGTCTTCTTGATTCTATTAAGCAAAAAGACCCAGTAGAGTATAACAATATTATTAAAAGTGCTGTCATAACTGATTTTAAAATATATCGCCAAAGAGTCAGAAACCAAGAAGTTATTCAAAGTGATATAAATAAAACAAGTTTTTCTACTTCAGATAGCAAGAAACTGATCGTTAATAGTTATGATAGTTCTGGTGGATCATTGAAGCCAGTGATAAACAAAACAAAGATAAAAAAACTCAAAAAAGAATCAGTATTCAAAATAGGGACAATAAAAGAGACAGGATTCTCCATTGAAGATAATCTGGGGATAAGAAACTTTACAGGAACAGATTTTGATATTTCAAAACAACTTGAGGGGAAGTATGAATACAGCGTAGAGTTGACTGTTACAGACCCAGTTGTACCATTTTTGGTCAAAAAAGCAGAGTCTTTATTAAAAATATTAAATGGAACTTCTTCTAAAGCACTTGGTAGCACTATCGGATTAAGAGAATATTACAATGATGCCGTATCAAGCCCAAACAATTACGATACATATACGAATCGTTTTACTTTAGATTTTTATGATTTCTATGATAAAAAATACAACTCAAATAATCAAAATGGCTTATTTCTTATAAATGCCATTTCTACATACATAGAAGTTCTATTAACAATGGGTGGCAATGACCAAGAAAACTTATTTGATAGTATTAGACTTCTTGATTATTTATTGAGAATATCAAGTCCAAATACAGGAAGTCCTGATGGCATTAACATTTTGATTAAGTTAATAGAAGACTTTGTTCAAAAAATAGAAGTATTATTAAAGTCCACGACAGCGTATGTCAAGAAGCCGCAACAAGGGATATCAAATGCTTTGGGTTCTTCTCCAAATCTATTGGGGGGAACTGCTTCAAAAACTTTTATGATTGCTCACGATTTTAAAAATCTATATGATGCTTCAATACCTGCTTCTTTTGGTATTGATTATTTCAGTATATCTGAGTCTGAAAATTTAACTAATGATACAGGTCTGAGAGGATTTACTTCTGCTTTTTTTAAGATAAGAACGCAAAAGGAAATCCAAAAATATTTTGCTGGTAATGCTGTTGACATTTCTCTTTATGATAACGCAAATCAACAGAACGCAAATATTATGAATCCCGGCGATTCGGTGGATAATAAGAGATATACCTTTTTGTCCCCATCTCTGGTTAAAATACCACTTAGACCAACTTATTCAGTTTTGTCTAACGGATCGTTAGATCAACAATATGAAGAATTAAATGATCTTGTTTTGGATATTGTAAGATATAATGAGAGTATTTCAAGAGTTGGAACTTTGGCAAGAGGGGATGATCAAATAAGTGACGCAATCAGTTTACAAAATCAAAAAAGAAGATTTGATTTAATCAACTATTTTGCCGATAAGGGTGCTACATTTTCAACTTTGAAGGCTAAACAATCAACAACTAATACTACAGCAGAGCCGACAGATTCAAGTGCTATTGCTTCAAAAGATCTTATTGGACTTGCCGCTGGAGCCGGTCTATTTGTTAACTCAAAGAACCCACAAACAACTTTGGGATTTAATAATACAAATATTCTTGATTCGCCTCTTAATCCAAATGAGTTACTCAATACTTTAGTTCAAATAAACGATTGTAAGTTTTTCTCAAAAACAAATAATCAGTTTTTCTATAACACTGGTTTGACACTTGGTGCCAAAACATTTAAAGATGAATTGTTTGCTTACGCTTTGTTGGCTGGATTAGGAGGAGGAACTGGAGAAGAAGGGCAAGTATCTGACCAAGCACCACTAACAAGAGCACCAAATCAGTTAAAAGCCTTGATGTTGTCTTACGTCAAGTCTCCATCTGTTAATCTACCATCTATTTTTAATGTAGATACAGCGCAGTTGGATCCTCTTTTAAATCCAAATAACTTTGGCTTTATTCATTTTAACTTTAAAAATGTAACAAAGATTGAAGTTTTGAGGTCTTATAATATTATAGGCAGTGATACATTTTTAGGTGAACCAGTTTGGACTGATTTAAGCGCAGATGATCTTGAGTCACTATCCGGTATGCCATTATTCTGTAGACATAAACAATATTTCAACTTGAATCACGGATTTGAAAGTTTGCCAAAACTTGAAATGCCAACCTATAATGAATATTTCTTTCTGGTCCCAGATTCCAGCGTCATTGATGTTGTGAATCAGGCACAATTAAGTCCAGTTATTAATTCTTCTGGTATTCCAACTCCCTCTTCTGGAACTGGTTTTGGATTAGGAAATCCTCTGCTTATGATAGGTCAAAAAGGAGATTTTTCTCAACAACAACAAAAAACTCAAGGCGGAGTCCCAAGAGCCGGAACAGTACCTGATTTTAGATTAAAAAGAGATAAATATATAGAGCAGAGAGTGATAGACTCTAATAGACCAAATATTAAAAAAGAAGCCATAAGAAACGAATACACCAAGTCCGTTCTTACAACCAGTGAAAGTGGGATTCAAAATTTTGGTATTAAAACAGATGCTGTTGGTGTAGCCAAAGAAACTACAAAACAAGCATCAAAAAGCGCAACAACACAAAATACTGGAAATATGTCAAAAGAACAACTTCAAAAAAGTGACACAACTAAACAAACTATGCCATTAGGAAACTTTGGACTTGTTACTAATACTAAAGGGACTACTTATTAATATTGGGGTAGGATAATAAAATGTCGGATTACAGTTTGATTAAAACATTACTTGGTGCTGCTGGTGTGGGAGACGATGGAACTCCTCCTGAACCCGTAAAACAACAAATCATCAATGTTAAAAAATCAGATGGAACAGATTTTGCGTCAATCGCCAAAGTAAGTCAAGCAATAAGTGATGTGATTACTCAAAATCAAGAAAAGTTAACTTACGAGCATAGTTTAGTCACTAATGGTGGAATATATTTTCCAGATACAGCCGGAGCACAGGGCACGTTTCAATACACCCCTTTTACACAAGACCCTTTTAGACAAAGTATGGGTTCTATGTTTATTAAATATGGGACAGAGGGTTTTGTTGATGTTGCCAGATTCTCCCCGGCACCATTTAATTATAAATGGAATAGTGGAAAAAATACAAATCCAAATATTCCTACTTCTAACATAAAAGAAGATTATAAATATCTTACACCAAAGAACTATTATAATGCCAACATAACAAACTTTACTGTAACAAGTAAACAAAGGTATGTTGATAATGATGTGCCAATATACAACTTTAGAGATGTTCATCATATAAAAATATATTATGGCTTACAAAACTCTAACACAGATCCAAGCACAAAAAATAGTATTGGAGGGGAAGGCAATGCCACTTTCCAAAAACTAAAGTTAGATCTTCTTTCGCTGTTTTTTACGGTAGATCAAAAGAAAGAAGGTTATTCCTTTAATGTGTCCAACTATGGAAAAGCCGGAACGTTAAACTTTCTTTCACCGGGATCTGCTTTGGCGTATGATGCGGTCATTTCAGACGAAAATAATGAAATAATAGACGCACTTACTCCAAATTTGAGCGAACCTATAGGATATGACGAAGAAGGGAATCCAATATATGGAACAGTTCCACAAGACGCATCTGATGGAGGAACTGCCACAAATCAAAATCCCGGATTAGCATCTGTTATCAAATCAATATCTTCAGATGTTCTAACAGATATTGAAAATAAAATATACTACGATCATACTTTTAAAATGGATACAGCGATTTCGGAAGAGGCAGTTCCTTTATACGGCGAAGAACTTGGGCAAAATACATTAATCGCTGATATTAAGCCAGTTTATAACTTTTTCTCAAGAAAATATGAAGAGGCAAATATACCAGAAACCGCTGCTGCTAACATATATATCAACCCTAAAAAACCAGCGCAAGCAAATCTTATTTTACAATCACCCGGAAAACCGAATGTTTATGTTAGTGTATTTGACTTTGAAAAATATGCTTCAACAGTCATTAATAACTGTATTGATAAAGAGATTTTAGCAAAAGGTCCCCATTCAAGGAAAAATAGTATTGTAGTTTTTGATTCAGAATCAAAACTAATGAGAAATCGTGCTGAAGATGCTAAAGAGCAGTTTCCATTTTATAATACCATACAATTTAAGCCTGATAGTAATAGGGCTGTCTCTTCAATGATGCGGCAACACGGAATAATGGGAGACTTCATTAAGACACTTATTACAAAACTTTATGGTCCTCGTGACTTTGGGGTAAAATACGGTATACAAGCACCAGTAGAAACAACAGGTATTCAACTTGGGTTTGCTATTTCTGGCATTTTGATTCCAAATCAGCAGTTTAGTGTAATATCAAGGTTGAAAGATCCTGCTTCTATAGACTTCTTCGCAAAAGAAGATGAGACTTATGTTAGGGCATTGCCGTTTAATCAGTATGATTTCTCTAAATGGCTTGAATATTATATAACAGAGTTGAAAGACCCTCCAACTGGAGACAGTGTATTTACTCTTTTCAATGATTCATATGTGAATACATTGTCGAGATTTTTTATAAATGAAAAATCGGACTTACAGCCATCATCTGGTTCAAAGACAAAGTTTGAAAAGATGATCAATATGTTAATGTTTCTTCCGAAGTATAAAAACTTCATAGAACAAAATACAAGAACTTATGCTGATCTTTTGAGTGCTGGGAAGTGTTACTCAGAAACTTTGTTTTATAGAGTTGAAAAGAGAGATCAAGATGGAAATGTTGTTCAACAGATTTTTCTAACTAAGCCTGAGCAAGGAGATGTTGTAAAATATATTGATACACAAATACAGTATGGAAAGAAATATGAATACAGCATTTTTTCTTATCAAATGGTAATTGGCTCTAAATACAGATATTTGTTCGCAAACAACAGACCAAGCCAAGTGGATCCATTTGATACAGATGTTCTCGCACAACAAGACGAAAATGGTCCATATTTCCCTTATGCTGGTATGAACATATTCAGTAGAGAAAATGGATTACAGTTTTCTGTTTATTCTAAAACACAAACTATCGCAGGACAAACAGTTCCGGTTGACGCAAAGTTGTCTATCTTCACAGCATTAATGGAGCCGGATGTTAGAATTATTGAAGTTCCATATCACAAAGAATCAGACGTTCTTGTTTTGGATTCACCACCATTAAGTCCAGTTGTTAACTTTGCTCCAATTCACGAAAGAAAAAATGATATTTTGATCTCTTTTGAAACACAAACTGGAGATATAGAACAAGAGCCAATATCTATTTTAGATGAAGACGATAAGTTTTTTGAAGTTGAGAGAATACAACAAAAAAGAACTTTACAATACAATACTGGCGAAGGAACAAACGGTTTATATTCTCCAGAAACAAAATATGTTTTCCCAAGATTGAGATTTAAATCAGATGATTTTTCGTCTGAATATCAGGTTTTTAGAATCACAAAAACAAAACCAAAAGACTATACAGATTTTAAGGGGAATCTGTATCAAACGCTTGATGTTAATGAAAGAACGGCTTTCATTGATAAAGTTCAAACAAATGTAAAGTATTATTATACTTTTAGATCAAAAGACTTACACGGAAATATTTCTAATCCATCACCAGTATATGAGTTTGAAATGGTTGAAAATTCTGGTGTTGCTTATCCTGTTATTTCTATTGTTGATATGAAATCTGAAGAAAGCAAGATCTATACTATGTCAAAATCTTTAAATAGATATTTACAAATAGATGCTGCTGCTATACAATCTTACTTAAATGAGGAAAAGTCAGGTTTGAACGGAACAACAGCCGTCAACGAAACTATAGATCCAGTATTGGGTTATGCTGATTCTTCTTTGTGGAATCAAAAAAGATTTAAAGTAAGGTTAAGATCAAGAAGCACAGGCAAGGCAATAGATTTAAACATCGGTTTTAAAACTCGTCACGATAAACAATCATCGCAAAACACTGAATTATGTGACTGAATTTAAAAAAAATACTATTTATCGTATAATGTTGCTTACATAGAAATACTTACTTTATTGAGGAGTTAAAAAATATGGCTTTTTTAGATAATAGCGGAGATATTATTTTAGATGCTGTCCTTACAGATGCTGGTAGAGCACGTTTGGCAGCAGGAGACGGATCTTTTAAGATCGTAAAATATGCTTTTGCGGATGATGAGATTGATTATTCAAAATACGACAAGAACAATTTAAGTGGATCTGCTTACTATGATTTAAGCATTTTAACAACTCCTATCCTTGAAGCGTTCACCAATAACACTTCGTTGATGAAAAGTAAGTTAGTTTCTATTCCAAGAACAAATCTTCTGTATATGCCTATTTTGGCAATCAATGAAGTAGCAGATATTGGCGCAGCATTAAATGCCGCTTCAGGACAAGCCAGCGGTTCATTTGCTGTATCGGTGGATCAAACGACTGATGACACTTTCGCTGCTAATCCAGATAGATCGACTGGAGTATTTTTTGGAATAAAGACAGAGACAAAAGCAATTCAGATTGATCAAGGTTTGGCAACAAGTGCTATTTCAAAAGATCAAGAATTGGATGCTTCTTTGGTAGAAACACATTTCATCGTAGAAATGGATAATAGGTTGGGAACACTCCAGTCTCCAGCAGGAACATCTCAGGGATATTCTTACTTGGATGATGACAACATCGCAGCATATAACATTTCAAATACCGGAGATAATCAAGGATTTTTTAGTCCTTTGACAGGACAAAACACTTCTCCACTTGCTGGACCAAGAGGAGTTGCTTTTAGATTTAGAGTTAGACCTTCCTTGGAACTTCAAACAAGCAACTTCCTATTCACTAAACTTGGAACAACAGGCAATAGTTGGACAGGAATCGGCAGTAAAACATTCTCATATATTGATACTATTGTGAGATTAACAGGCGCAACCACTGGATATAAATTAAGCATCCCAGTCAGATTTGTAAAACAAGAATAACGAGGTAGACTAAAACTATGGCGACCACTTTTAAAAACTTTCTTAATGAAGATGTAACTTCTACACGAACATTATTACACGAATCAATCCCGATTACAGGATCTATTGTATCAGGAACCTATAATGAAGGAGGTTCTACGACAGAGACTAATATCAAGAACTATTCTCACGGATTGTTTCAGTCTGTTTATGACTACCCCTATTTAAGTTCTTCAGCCAATCACATCTTTGATTTAACTGTTGGTTATTCAAGCCAGTCTGGTCTATCTTCAACGGCAAATGTTCAAAACGCTGAAAAGATCAACATTTACAATCAAATGGCACAAATCCTTGCTGGTCACGACGCTACTGGTAGTATTAGAAGATTTGACGAAGATGGTGATTTAACTGCTGGAACAAAATTAGATGAAGTTTTCTTTGTTAACTTCGCAAGACTTCTTAACAAAGATGAAGTCAAAAAAGGATCTTTTTCTATTGAATTTGGAGTTAGCGGATCTGCAACTGGTGCCTCTACTGGATCACTCAGTCCTGTAACAAACTTTGGATATAGAGTCAAAGCCGCAGATTTAAGTGGGTCAACTTCTTATCTTGTTAACTCCCCTGCTGGAGAATATGGTATTTTGTATGCGACTTCAAGCACAGGATTGGCTTCCTACTTAACTAACGAAGAAGTTCCAGTAGGTTTGGTATACTATCAAGCAGGGATTGCTGTTATATCTGGATCTATATTTGCCGATACTACAAAAGGTGGAGTTCTTAAAACCAACGTTAATGTTATTGACGGAAGAGTTGGTTTAGCAGAGCCTTTCAATACAACGGCAGGAAACACTGGGCTGGACTTTATGACTGGTTCTTCTATTTCTGGGTCTTGTTCTGCGATCAGAAACAGAATTTACAATATTAGTTTCAACAACACAACAGAATTGAACTCAACCATTTATTTCTGTCGTGCTTCTCATAATGAGTTTAACTATAGTTCTAACCCAACTTACCTTTCTGAAAGCCAGATTAGGGTAAAAGATAGCACGTTAGATCAGCCAGTATCATACATTACTACTGTCGGTTTGTATTCGGCAAACAATGAACTTTTGGCTGTTGCTAAAGTTTCTGAACCATTAAAGAAAACTCCAGATACAGAACTTACTTTGAGAGTTAGATTAGACTACTAATAGAGCCAAGGAGGTAGAGGCTGTGGCATATTACCAATTTGGACCAGATGATTTAGTCTTCAATATTCTTAAAGCAAACCCACGAGTTCAGTTTTTCGTTTATCAAAACGCTGTATTCTTCAACAATAAGCCAGAAATAATCGGAGATCGCTCCACCAGCAATATCAATGGCGTCCCTCCGGGATATATTAGTTTATATGAACTAAATGTTGATAGAACAGCAAACGATCTTATTTATCCATTCATAACTAAAAATGGAAGTTTAACTACTTTTAGCACAATGTCAACAAGAGAGTTCAACTCTGACTTTCAATACGGTGACACAATAACTGGAAGTTATCCTTTGTCTGCGAGTATTAGTAAGGATTATTTTGCTCAAGGACAAAGCAGAATAAAAATAGATGCTCTACAGAATACATTAAACTATTATGCCCCTTTTTCCAAGCACTATCAATATAATACATCTCTTGGTGATAAATCAGATCAAGAGATCGGTCTGGTAAGCATACCTTCTATATTTTATGGCAGTAAGATTGAAAAAGGAACTGTAGAGTTAAACTTCTATATCTCTGGAACATTGGCGGCGCAACTAAAAGATATCAATAAAAATGGAGAGTTAATACAAGTTGGTGGAGCAGCAAATGATCTTGGAGCAAGTAATGGCTCTGGTTCTGTTGCGGGTGTCGTATTATATAATGAAGGATTTATCGTATTAACCGGAAGTTGGGATATTGATCCAGATCACACAGAAGCATATACTGGCGGAGGTCCTACAAATCCAAAATGGACGTTTTTTGCCAGAGGAGCAAATGATGGAACTTCAACCAGTATTCCTTCTTCAAGTTATGGTCTTAAATTTTCTGGATCTACTGAGACACCTGTTTTAACAATGTTTGCTAATGCCGACAGAGGTATGCTAAACTTTTCAAACAATCCAACTTTTGTTTCTCATTCACAAAGTATATCTGGGATAACAAGTTCTTATGGTTATCAAGAGCCATCAACTGTTTTGATTAAGAACACAGTTAGTGGAGCATACTCTGATTATAATGAGAGTTTTAAAAAACAAACTTTTATTTCTAAAATCGGTATCTATGATGAAGATATGAACTTAATTGCTGTAGCCAAGTTAGCCACCCCAGTCAAGAAAACAGAAGAAAGAGATCTAACCTTCAAACTAAAACTTGACATCTAATATTTTATATGCTATAATAACTAAATGATTTTAGGATTAGATATTTCTACTAGTATTATTGGTCTAACTATTATAGACAATGGCTCTATAATAAAAACATATGCTATAGATCTAAGAAATAAAAATAAATACAAAGACATTTTCGCTAAATACAACCAAGTTCAAGGCGAACTAATGGACATTCAGCGAGAATACAACATAACCCACATTTTTATTGAGCAATCTCTTCAAATGTTTCGCTCAGGCTTCTCATCAGCCAAGACACTCTCAACCCTTTCTTCATTCAACGGCGTTGTATCTTACCTTTGTTATAGAGAACTCAGCCTCAAACCAGAACACATAGCAGCAACTTCTGCTCGTAAGGCTTGCGGCATTTCTATTCCAAAGGGTCAAAAGGCAAAAGAAGTAGTTATCCAGTTTTTGCTTGACAACGAACCCAACTTTGTTGTAGAATACACCAAAACAGGCAAGATTAAGCCTCAATACTACGACATTGCCGACAGTATTGTAATAGCAAAAGCAGGATGGGAACTTGTCCAACAACGAGAAAACAGCGGTTCTTAAAGAAATCCTTGGTGGATACAGCCGAACAGGGCACGAACTTCTTTTTTCCTGCCCCAAGTGTAAGCACCACAAGCGAAAACTAAGCGT
>Ga0208644_1000594_pt1 | contig 31870 bp, 49 predicted proteins | sample VirMetDEL_Nov_18_FD_184517 | JGI IMG/M metagenome (GOLD analysis project Ga0208644, IMG submission 184517) | Aqueous microbial communities from the Delaware River and Bay under freshwater to marine salinity gradient to study organic matter... | ecosystem: Environmental > Aquatic > Marine >...
AAATATAACAATACTTTAGATAGAAATGATTTCACAGTAATTCAATGGATTGAAAATGCTCAAGAAGAACTAATGGATGGAATACTCTATCTAGAAAAATTGAAAAAAACATTAAATGGCTAAATTTAAAAACCCAGTAGACTATGCTAAACTCCATGAGGTTAACTATGCTACTGATAAAACAGTTTCATATTCACAATACTCAGTATGGAGTAAATGTCCATACCAATGGTATTTAGCTTACGCTAAAGGTTTACAAGTATATAAATCAAGTATTCATACTGTTTTTGGAACAGCAATGCATGAAGCGCTTCAAGAGTATTTGAGGATAATGTATGATGTATCTGGTAAGAAAGCTGATGAATTTGAAATTGAAAGTTTCTTTAAAGAACGTTTTATGGAAACTTATAAAACCCAATTAAAACAAAATAAAGATCAACATTTTTCATCTCCATCTGAAATGAAAGAATTTTATGAAGATGGCTTAGCTATTATGGAGTACTTTAAAAAGAATAGAAACAAGTACTTTAAAGTTAGAGGATGGAAATTAATAGGTATTGAAATTCCAATTATTGAACCACTTCATAATAAACAAAACATGTATATGAAAGGTTTTATTGATTTTGTTTTGTATGATGAAAAATATGATAAGTATTACATTTATGATATTAAAACATCAACTCGTGGTTGGACAAACAAAGAGAAAAAAGATGAAACTAAAGTACAACAAATTTTACTTTATAAACAATATTTCTCAGATTTGTATAAAATTGATATAGATAAAATTGAAGTTGAATTTTTAATTGTTAGAAGAAAAATTTGGGAAAGTCAAGATTTTAATATTGGTAGAATCCAAGAATTTAAACCGGCAGCTGGTAAGATTAAAATGAAAAAAGCTAACACTTCATTCCAGACATTTCTAGATGAATGTTTTAGTAAAGATGGAGCATTTTTACTAGATAAAGAGTATACTAAAAATGTTTGTAAAGAATCTTGCACATGGTGCCCATTCAGTGATACAGAATTTTGTGACAAGAATTTACCCAAAAAGTCATTCTTCAATTAACAGTTATATATTTATATACGTACATAAGTAGATACAGTTATGAAAGGAAAACAACAGTTAACATCTGTTAAGGTAGATGAAAAATTATTTAATGACTTTAAAGTCGAATGTGTTAAAACAAAATTCTCACTTCAAAAATTAGTAGATCGTTGTATGCACCGTTATGTTACGGATGAAACATTTAAACGAGAATTAGCAATTTATACTAAAGTTACAGGTAGCATTTAATTTATGAAACAAGGTTATATTCCAAAGGAACAGAGAAAACGTATTCTCCTGTTGTGTGATGATATTAGATTACATTCAGGAGTAGCTACAATGGCTAGAGAAATTGTTCAAGGTACAGCCCATCATTATAATTGGGTTAATTTAGGAGGAGCAATTAATCATCCCGATCAAGGTAAAAGATTTGATTTATCTGAAGCAGCTAATCAATTATCAGGCATTAATGATGCAGATGTTAAAGTTATACCTATTAGTGGTTATGGAAACCCAGATTTAATTAGACAAATCATTAAACATGAAAAAATAGATGCTATTTTATTATTTACTGATCCTCGTTATTGGACTTGGTTATTCCAAATTGAAAATGAAATCAGAAAACAAATCCCACTTATGTATCTAAACATTTGGGATGATTATCCAGCACCACAATACAATGAAGCATTTTATGAGTCATGTGATTTGTTAATGGGTATTTCAAAACAAACTGTAAACATTAATAAAATTGTATTAGGTGATAAAGCTAAAGATAAAGTAATTGGATATGTACCTCATGGTATTAATGAAAATTTATTCTTTAAAATAGATCAAAATCACCAACAGTGGAGTGATTTACAAAAGTATAAAAAAGATTTATTTGGAAGAGATTATAAACATGTATTTTTTTATAACGCTAGAAATATCAGAAGAAAATGTGTTTCTGATCTAATAGCAGGATATAAAGTATTTTGTGATAAAATAGGACCAGAAAAATCTAAAGATTGTGTTTTACTTTTACATACACAAGTTAGAGATGAAAATGGAACTGACTTAGAAGCTGTAGTAAATTATATTTGTGATGATCATGTAAATGTTCAAATTGCTGATAGGGTAGTGACTCATCAAGAATTAAACTTTATGTATAATTTAGCTAATGCTACTTGTTTGATTTCATCAAATGAAGGTTGGGGATTGTCATTAACTGAAAGTATGATGGCTGGAACAATGATTATTGGTAATGTCACTGGTGGTATGCAAGATCAAATGAGATTTGTTCGTGATGGAAAATGGATGGAGTTTGATAAAGAATTTTGTTCAAATCATTTTGGGACATATAAAGAACATGGTGAGTGGGTTGTACCTGTTTATCCAAGTAATTTATCACTTGTAGGTTCTATTCCAACTCCTTATATTTGGGATGATAGAGCTGATTTTAGAGATATAGCTAAAGCAATTGAAACTATTTATGATATGCCTAAAGAAGAAATTGAACGTAGAGGTTTAGAAGGCGCTAAATGGGTTCGTAGTGAGGAAGCTATGATGACAGCTGAAATGATGTCTAGTAACTGTATTAAATATATGGATAAATGTTTTACAACATTTACTCCACGTCCAACAATGACATTTACTAAAATTGAAGAAATTAAACCTAAAAAATTAAAACATAAATTCGTATACTAAAATGAAACAATATTGTGTAGTTAGTTGTCCTATAGACACATATTCAGGTTATGGAGCTCGAGCAAGGGATTTTGTTAAAGCCTTAGTTGAAGCTAAAAAAGATGAGTGGGAAATTAATATTATCCCTCAACGATGGGGTGGTACGCCTTGGAATTATATTGATGATCATATTGAAGAATGGGGATTTTTAAAACCACTTTTACTTCAACCTCAAACAATGCAATTACCAAAACAACCAGATGTTTGGTTTCAAATTACAGTACCTAATGAATTCCAACCAGTAGGAAAATATAATATTGGTGTCACAGCAGGTATTGAAACTACCGTTTGTGATCCTAGTTGGATTGATGGATTAAATAGAATGAATCTAAATTTAGTTTCATCTAAACATGCTAAAGATGTATTTGAATCAATTAATTTTGATCAACGTAATGAACAAGGCCAAGTTATTAGACAAATTAAACTCGAAAAACCAGTTGAAATTATATTTGAAGGAGTTGACTTAAACAAATATTTTGAATTATCAGATGATGAAATTCCAGAGTGTGATGTGGTAGATGCTTTAGACAGTATTGAAGAATCATTTAATTATTTGTTTGTAGGACATTGGTTAAATGGTGATATTGGAGAAGATAGAAAGAATGTTGGTTTAATGATTAAAACATTCTTAGAAACATTTAAGAATAAAAGAAACGCTCCTGGTTTAGTACTTAAAATTAGTCATGCTGGAGGTTCAATTATGGATAAAAATGAAATTTTAAAACGAATTGATGCTGTTAGAAAGACTGTTAAAGGTACTTTGCCTAACATTTATTTAATTCATGGTGATTTAACTGAAGAAGAAATGAATTATTTGTATAATCATCCAAAAATTAAAGCAATGATTTCATTTACTAAAGGTGAGGGTTTTGGAAGACCATTACTTGAATTTAGTGTATTAAAAAAACCAATGATAGTTTCAGGATGGTCAGGACATATGGATTTTCTTAGTCCAGAATTTATACTTTGTTTACCAGGCGAATTAAAAGATACCCATCCAAGCGCGTATGTTGATAAAATTATATTAAAAGAAGGAAAATGGTTTGCTCCAGATATGACCGCAGCTAGTAAAGCTTTACAAGATGTAGTTATTAATTATAAAAAATTTAAAGATTTAGCTACCCGCCAATCATATAAATCTAAAACTGAATTCTCATTTGAAAAAATGACTGAAACTTTAAAAGAGATACTTGATAAAAATATTGTTAAACAAGTATCTTTAAACTTACCTAAATTACCTAAATTAAAAAAATTATAATGAAAGACGCTTTAATTATATGTCCAAAATGTGGTTCTGATGCTTGTTATTCAACACCACTTAATGAAACAAAAAACTCATATAATTGTATGGGTTGTGGTTTTCAAAGCAATGATTTAATGATTGAAGGAGAATTTGACCCATTTGAATATGAAGTGACTATGCCTGAATTGCATAAGGATTTAAAATATGTTGATGATCAAAAACGACTATGGTATCCTATGACACTTAATATTGAAGGTAAAGGTACTTTATTTGCTAATGGTACATCAGTTGAAGATTGGAAATGGTCAGTTATTAAAATGAAAGAATTAACTAAAGAAGAACAAAAAGAAGCAATTAATAAAGGAGCTAAATTTAAATCAGATCCATCAACTATGAAACATTTTGGAAATGATTTTATTGAAGCTTGTGATTACTTAGGTTTATTTGAAAAATAATTATGATTAATATTAGTTTCGCTATTACTGCTTGTAATGAAGCATTTGAACTAAACAGACTTTTAAACCAGTTAAAAGAATCTGTTATTGAAGGTGATGAAGTAGTTATACAAGTTGATGATGAAAAATCAACAAATGAAATTTTAAAAATTGTTAGTGATTTTGAAGGCAAATATGACAAAAAAACTAATTCAAGGAAAAAAGAAAGAATAGTTAACACTACTAAAACACTTTATCCTTTAAATAATGACTTTGCCTCGTTTAAAAATAATATTAAGAAACATTGTTCTAAAGATTGGATTTTCTTTATTGATGCTGATGAAGAAGTTAACCCAGAGATGATTTCATTAATTAGAGAAGTTATTGAAATGAATCAAGATAAGGTTGAAGTTTTATTAGTACCTAGAGTTAATACTGTTAGTAATTTGACTGAAGAACATATTCAAAAGTGGGGTTGGAGAGTAGATAAAAGAGGATGGGTTAATTATCCTGATTACCAATTTAGATTATGCAAAAATATTCCTGATATTAAATGGCAAAACAAAGTCCATGAGGTATTAGTTGGATATAAGTCGTTAGCACCACTACCTGCTGATGATAATACATTTGCATTAGGACATCATAAAACTATTGAAAAACAGGAAAAACAAAACAATTATTATAATACGTTATGAACATAGAAAAAATATATTCCAAAGTTAACCCAGATAAACTTTTGCATATGGTTGTAAGAAAGGAAGACATTGCTCCTGGGAGAGTGGATATTGTTCCTGAGGAACATTTTATTCAATGTTCTGTTTTAGATATGGAAAAAGGTAAGACATTTAAACCACATAAACATATCTGGAAAGAAAGAACAAGGAATGTAATAGCTCAAGAAAGTTGGATTGTTATCCAAGGTTCAGTTAAATGTATATTTTATGATATTGATGACACTATAATTGCAGAACCAATATTAAATGTAGGTGATGCTAGTTTCACTTTAGAAGGAGGACATAATTATTATATTTTAGAAGATAATACTTTAGTTTATGAGTATAAAACAGGTCCTTATGAAGGTCAAAAATTAGATAAAACCTTTTTATGAGAAATAAGTTTGTAGTAATTACAACATGTTATAATGTAGAACCATATATACAAATGAATGTATATATGAATAAGTTTCAAACATACCAAGATGTTTTATATGTGTATGTTGATGACAATTCAAAAGATACAACATATAAGACTATTCAAAATTTAACAAAAGATGATAATAGGTTTTTATTAATAAAAAATACAGATAATGGAAGCCAAGGTAAATCTTTTATGTATGCTATAAATTATCTAGAACAAAATAATCTAATATCAGATCATGATATAATTGTTGAAGTGGATGGAGATGATTGGCTTTCTAGTCCATTTGTTTTAGAATACCTTAATCAAATTTATCAATATCCATCTATTTGGATGACTTATGGTCAGTATCAAATATACCCAACTGGACAAACAGGCGGTCATTATAATATGCATATAGATGATAATGTAGATAAACATAATAAACATAGATTAGTTGAGTTCCCATATTCTCATTTAAAAACATATAAGTATTGGTTATTTAATAAAATTGATAGAAATGATCTAATAGATCCAACCACTGGAGAAATATTTTCAGCAGCTTGGGATCATGCTTTATGTTTACCAATGGTAGAAATGGCTGGTAAACAACATATATATCGATTTGATGAAATTCTTTATATTTTAAATAGATCTGAAGAATTGCAGAATGAAGGACGAACACGTTCAAATGTACAAAAAGAAGTTGAAAAACGTTGTAGACAACAAAAAACGTACTCAAAAACCAAATCAGACTATATTACTTGCAACTTATTAGGTCCAGGTAATCCAGGTGGAGAACCAAATTTTGGTTTAGGGAATATGTTATTTCAAATAGCTACTCTTTCATCTTTAGCCAAAGATAATAATGCTATAGCTACATTCCCTAATATTGAACAACCAGAATATGGGAATTATTCAACATCATTATTAGATAAAATATACACTAAACATCCAAATGTTAGTCTAATCAATAACCCAGAATCGCCATTTAATTATCATGATTTAAAATATATTCCTAACTCTATATACAAAGGATATTTTCAAAGTGAAAAATATTTTAAACATAACAGAGATTATATTTTAAACTTATTTAAAAATCAAAGTCTTATAAGTCAAGTTCAGAAATTATATCCTAACATTTCAAATAATAGTATTTCATTACATGTTCGTCGTGGGGACTATGTTAACTTATCTGAACTACATCCTTTACAAACTATAGATTATTATAACCAAGCTATAGAAACTATTGGACCTTATAAAAATTTATTTGTTTTTAGTGATGATATTGAATGGTGTAAACAAAACTTAACATATGAAAATATGACATTTGTAGAAAATCAAACAGATGTATTTGATTTAGTAGCTATGTCATTATGTTCAAATAATATTATAGCTAATAGTACATTTAGTTGGTGGGGAGCATGGTTGAATGAAAATCCAAATAAAGTAGTTATAGCTCCTAAAAATTGGTTTGGAACAAAACGTAACCTAGATGAATCAAACATAATCCCAGAAACATGGATAAAAATATAAAAGTATACATAACAGGTGCTTCTAGAGGTTTAGGTTTAAGTTTATCAAAAAACTTACCTTATAATATATTTTCTAGTACTAGAGACAAAGGATTTGATATTGAAAAAAATTATGATTTTGTATTAAATTCCATAATAGAATCAGATGCTGATGTTTTTATAAATAATGCTTATGCTCCATTATATCAAACTAAATTATTAAATGATGTATATAATAGTTGGGAGTATTTAAATAAACAAATTATTAATATAGGTAGTTGTGCTAGTGATATGGATTTAGATAATCCTCTTAGAGATAATGAATATCCTAAAAATAAAATTGATCAAGAAAATATAATCAAAAAAATCAATGTTGATTATTGCGTTACAGGATATAAGAATAATGTTAAATGTAGAGTAACAAATATTAAAATGGGATATGTCAATACAGAATTTCCTTCTCTTTTAGATAAAAGATTATTTCCTAATTTAGATACTAATTATGTATCTTCTGTAGTACAGTGGATTATAGAACAGCCATCTAATATTAATATAAGAGAAATTTCAATTCATTCAACAAATACACCAGAATTAAAATGAAAACAATAGATCCAAAAATTATAGACTTTAAACATTTATATGATCTAACAGATAAAGTTATAATCATTACAGGAAATAAAGGTTTAATTGGAAGAGCCTTTGAAGAAGCATGTACCCAATATGGAGCAACAGTAATAGGATGGGACAAACCCGATATGGATGTTGTAAATCCTACATTAATAAAAGAATCAATTAATAAAATTATAGAAGAATATGGTAAAATTGATGGTTTAGTTAATTGTCATCAATATATAGGTCCTAATTTTTTTAAACCATTTGAAGATTATGACAATGATGAGTGGGATTCAATTATTGATGTTAATCTAACTGGAACTTATTTAACTTGTAAATATGTTGGTAGACAGATGGTTAAACAAGGATATGGAAATATAGTTAATATTCCATCAACATATTCTGTAGTAGCTCCAAATCAAGACTTATATAAAGGAATGAAACAAACTCTTAAAAGCCCAGCATCATATGCTGCTTCAAAAGGTGGTATTATAGCTTTATCTAAATATTTGTCTACATATTGGGCTAAAGATAATATTAGAGTGAATATGATAACACCTCATGGTGTATGGAATAATCATGAAGAAGTTTTTGAAAATAATTTTTCAAAATTATCACCTATGGGTAGATTAAGTAGCAATTATGAAGTAGCTGGTGGTTTAGTATATCTTTTATCAGATGCTTCATCATATGTGACTGGACATAATTTAATAATTGATGGAGGGTGGACAGTATGGTAATATATGTTGACATAGATGAAACAATTTGTTTCTATAAAGATAAAAGGGATTATAATTTAGCCATCCCAGATTTGGAAAATATAAAGAAAATTAATATATTATATGAAGAAGGTCATACTATCAAATATTGGACCGCTAGAGGATCCATTACTAAAATTGATTGGTATGATACAACTAAAAAACAATTAGATTCATGGGGTTGTAAATATCATGAATTAAGTGTAGGAGAAAAACCACATTATGACTTATTAATATGTGATAAAACTAAAAGAATAGAAGAATTATGAAAATTTTTAATGATAAAGATGTCTATTTTATTGTAGAAATAGGACAAAATCATCAAGGATCAATTGATGTTGCTAAACAACTAGTAGACAGTTTAGACGGATTACCAGTATCATGTATCAAAACTGCTAAACGAGATATTGACACTTGTTTAACAGAAGAACAAAAAAATATGATTTATGATAATCCAAACTCATTTGGTAGAACATATTATGAACATAGAAAAGCTTTAGAATTATCAAAAGATAACTTTATTGAATTAAAAAACTATGTAGAATCAAAAGGTTATGATTTCATTAGTAGTTTTACAGATGAGAATAGTTTAGACTTTTTAGTTGATATTGGTGTGACAGGATTGAAACTAGCTAGTCAACGTTTAGCTGATTATAATCTATTAGAAAAAGCAGCGGAGACTAAATTACCAACAATTATATCTTCAGGTATGTCTGATATATCTGATATTGATAAGGTTGTAGATATTTTTGAAGATTCAGAAAAATATTTGTTACAATGTACTAGTACATATCCATGTCCTCTTGATGAATTAAACTTAAATGTTATATCTACATATAAACAAAGGTATGGTGATAAGATATTAGGTTATGGTTTTTCAGGTCACCATACAGGTATAGCTCCTGATATAGCAGCTTATATGTTAGGATCTAGAATTATTGAAAGACATTATACCTTAAGTAGGTCTATGAAAGGAACTGATCATGCTGCTTCTTTAGAAAGAAAAGGTATTGAAAATATTTTAAGATATATAAACCAAATCCATCAATCACTAGGATCATTTGACAAGACAATTCTCCCATCAGAATTACCAGCTTTAAAAAAGTTAAGAGGAAATTAATGATAACTGTAAATTTATTTGGTGGGTTTACCCATTTGCATAAAGAAGATGGACTCTACTCTATGACAGATAATAGAGTACCTAAAAATTGGAAATGGGTTAGAAATAGAATGGTTCATGATGGTATTACGATCTTTGTAGATGATTGGATGTGTCAATCAAGTTTAGTTACTTCAGTTGAAAGTAAATATAAAGTTGGTATGATTATGGAACCCCCTCAAATAAATAATAATGTTTATTCTAGATTAGACTCTATTATAGATAATTTTGATTTAGTAATAACCTATAATAAAGATTTAGTAAATAAGTATCCTAATAAAATTAAATTTTATCCATTTGGAGGAAGTTGGGTACATGAGGAATATATTGGAATATATGAAAAATCTAATTTAGTTAATATATTATTATCTTCAAAACAAAATACAGAAGGTCATAAATTAAGACATGAAATTTTAAACAAATTTCCTAATATAGATAGTTATGGTTCTGGTGTTGGAAAATCTTTTGAATATAAAGAAGAAGTTTTAGCCCCATATATGTTTTCTATAGTAGTTGAAAATTCTAAAATTGATGATTATTTTACTGAAAAAATATTAGACTGCTTTGCTCTAGGAACCATACCAGTATATTGGGGAACTAATAATATGGGTAGGTACTTTGATACAGATGGTATAATTTATTTTAACACTATTGAAGAATTAAACCACATATTACCTACTCTTACTCCAGAATTATATGAAAGTAAATCACAATCAATTAGACAAAATCATAGTTTATTCAAAACATATTATTGTCAAGAAGATTGGATTTATGAAAATATATTTAAAAATTTGGTATTTTAAAGAAAAATTATTATATTAATAGTATAAAGTTAAAAATGATAGATTATAATCCAACAGATACACGAACTATGGTCAATGGCTATGTTCAACAACACTGGTTAAATGAATTCTTTAGAAATGGTGGTGATGACATGCTTTATAAATTTGATGGTTTTCTAAATGAATCATCAATAGTTTTTGATATGGGTTCTTATGAAGGTGAGTTTTATAAAGAAATAATTAAAAAATATAATTGTAATGTTCACGCTTTTGAACCTGTAGAACAGTTTTATTCTAATTGTTTAGAAAGTCTACCAAAAAAAGTCTTATTGAATAATTTTGCCCTAGGAAAGGAAAATACAACATTTAATATCTCTTTATCAAATAATTCATCTTCTCAATTTATAGGTGATAATGGGAATACTACTATTTGTAATAAAGTAAAATTTATTGATTATGTTAGTGACAAAAACATAAAAAACATTGATTTAATAAAAGTAAATATTGAAGGTGGAGAATATGAATTATTAGACACTATATTAGACTCAAATTATCAAAATAATATAGATGGATATTTAATTCAATTTCATTATTTATCTGGTGATCCTCTTATTAAAAGGCAACAAATTGTTGAAAAATTACAAGAAACTCACACATCTGTTTTTTCATATCCGTTTGTTTGGGAATATTGGAGGAGAAATGAATAAACTATTAAAGTATAAAGATTTACATAAGGGAGAAACTATTTTTATAATTGGGGCTGGGTATGGATTAAATGAATTATCTGAAGAAGAGATAGATTCTATCCAATCAAATTATATATCTATTGGTTGTAATCAATCTTATCTTAAAGTTAAATCAAACTATTATATATCTGGTCATTTCCATCATATGATAATGCAATACCATTATGGTGGAGATAATACTAAACATATTTTTCAGGGTGAACCACAAGATTTTTTCTCAAATAATAATTACAATATTGATATATTAACAGATATTAATATAGTAGGAAATCCAGGATGGTTACCAAAACCAACAGAAAATGAATCAGTACCATTAGTTGGAGCAGAACAAATCGGATTTTCAGCTACTCATTTGGCTTATATTTTGGGAGCTAAAAAAATTGTTTATGTTGGATTTGATTTTTCTGCCCGCGGACATTTCTATAATAAAAATACTGATATAATTAATCAACTAAAAATATACTCAGAAGAAATTAAAAGTAAATATATGGGTATTAATAGTTTTATAGATGAAGACATTACTGACTTTTTTACCTTTAATTTTAGTGACCAAATTAACAATGAACCTTTTAGAAAACATTCTGAAGTAATGAGTAAATTTGGTAGTTATATTAGTAGTTTACATAATGAAGGTATTGAAACTTATACTTTACATGATTGTTTTTTAAATTCATCATACAATTCAAAAAAATATAAGTTATGAAGATAGTAGCAATCATTCCTGCTCGTGGAGGTAGTAAACGACTTGTTAATAAAAATATTTATCCATTAATGGAAAAACCATTAATTAAGTGGACTATAGATGCTGCTAAAAATAGCAAATTTATACAAGATATTTATGTTACTACTGATTGTGATAATATTAAACAAGTAGTAATAGATGATTGTAAAATAATTGAACGTCCTATAGAATTAGGTTTAGATCATATTTGGATGCAAGAACCTATTACTCACGCAGTAGAACAAATAGAAGATTTACAAGATGATGATCTAGTAGTAATACTCCAAGCTAACTCTCCAGAAATGAACTCAGAAACAATTGATAAATGTATACAATATACTGTTGATAATAATTTATGGCAAATGTCAACTGTTGATAAGAATAATACTAACAATAGTCATATATGTGTGATACGTAAAAATGTTTGTTATCATAAAGGCAAAGCTAACTATAATGGATTCATTCAGGTAGATTGGATAGATGTTCATACTATTGATGATATAGAAAATGTTAAACAAAAATTAAATATAAAATGATTAAATTAAATTTAGGATGTGGTTGGAGAGATTTTGGACCAGATTGGGTTCATATTGATGGTGGTGATTACCCCCATATTCACTCTAAAGATATTATTGACCTACCTTTTGAAGATAATTCTGTTGATTTAATATATGCTAGTCATGTGTTTGAATATTTTGATAGAAATGAAGGAAAAGAATTACTTAAAAAATGGTATACTAAACTTAAACCCAATGGTATCCTTAGATTAGCAGTACCAGACTTTGAAGCTATGGCTAAATTATATATTGAACAAAACTATCCATTATCAAAGTTTTTAGGACCACTTTATGGAAAAATGCCTATGGGTGATCAAACCATCTATCATAAAACAACTTATGATTTTAATGAGTTAAAAGAAACTCTTTTATATGTTAATTTTAAAAACATAAATAGATATGATTGGCAAAATACAGAACATGCTTCATTTGATGATCATTCACAAGCATATATCCCTCATATGGATAAAGAAAATGGAACATTAATTAGTTTAAATATTGAAGCTGTAAAATAAAATTATGTTTGAGGTTGTAACTAAATTTGAAGATCAAATAGCTAAATTTTTTGGAGCACCGTATGCTATAGCTTTTGATAGTTGTACTCATGGTATTGAGGTATGTCTTCGATATACAAATGTTAATAAAATTAATGTTCCTAAAAGAACATATCTTTCAATTCCTTTTTTAGCTAATAAGATAGGAATTGAATTAGAATGGAGAGATGAAAATTGGCAGGACTATTATTATTTAACTAATAATATAATTGATGCTGCTGTTTTATGGAAAAAAGACTCTTATATACCAAATACTTTTATGGGATTGTCATTTCAATTTCAAAAACATTTGTCTTTAGGAAGAGGAGGCATTATATTAACAGATAATAAAGAAGCCGCTATACAAATTAAAAAAATGTCATATGATGGTAGATTACCTAATATACCATGGAGAGACCAAAATATAGACACTATAGGTTATCATTATTATATGACACCTGAAACTGCTCAAAAAGGATTAGATAAACTCCAAGAAGCAATTCAAACCCCACCCCGCCAATGGGTTGTAAATGATTGGCCTGATTTGACACAAATGAATATTTTTAAAAATAGATAAAATGAAAAAAGCTTTTATTACAGGAATTGCCGGACAAGATGGCAGTTATTTAGCAGAGTATTTATTAGATCTTGGTTATGAGGTACATGGTATTGTAAGAAGAAACTCCACACCAGAACATCAAGAATCTAGAATTAATCACTTAGAAAATAAAATTCATACATACTATGGAGATCTTTTAGATCAGAGTGGTTTAGAAAGGTTATTAAGACAAATCCAACCAGATGAAGTATATAATATAGCCGCTCAAAGCCATGTTCGAATTAGTTATGATATTCCTCAATTTACAATTCAAACAAATGCTGTTGGTGTTATTAATATTTTAGAAGCAGTCAGAAATAATTGTCCTAATGCTAAATTTTATCAAGCTAGTTCATCAGAAATGTTTGGATTATCAGTGGATGAAGATAATTCTCAAAGAGAAACAACTCCAATGAATCCAGTTTCACCATATGGATGTTCTAAAGTATTTGGTTATAATATGGTTAGAAATTATAGACGAGCTTATAAAATGCATGCTTCAAATGGTATCTTATTTAACCATGAATCACCTCGTCGAGGATCTAATTTTGTTACTAATAAAGTAGTTAAAGCTGCTGTTCGTATTAAATTAGGTTTACAAGACAAATTAGAATTAGGTAATATGGATTCATATAGGGATTGGGGCCATTCAAAAGATTATGTTCGTGCTATGCATTTGATATTACAACAAGATGAACCAGGTGATTGGGTAGTAGCAACTGGTGTTACTCATTCTGTTAGAGAAATGTGTGAGTATGTATTTAATAAATTAGGACTTAATTATAAAGATTATGTTTATCAAAATCCTATTTATCTAAGACCTGAAGAATTACCTTATTTAAAAGGTGATTCTACTAAAATAAGAACAGAATTAGGATGGAAACCAGAGTACACATTTGAAACTTTAATGGATGAAATGATAGAACATTGGTTACAAGTTTATTCTAAATGAAAATAGCATTTTTTACAGAGATGGGGTTTAGTGGAAAAATTCCACGTGGGCACACAAACATGAGAACTGAGTTTGCTTGGATGTGTGCCCTAAACGCCGATCATCATAATATTTTATCTAATCCAAATGAAAAATATGATTTAGGTATAATAATCACACCAAAAAACAACCCACAAAATGTTAATTTACAACATATCAAACAATTTTGTGATAAAGTAGGTGTAATGCAAGAGGGTCCATTTTGGTATTTTCAAGATTACACATTAGAAAACCAAATCCATTATTTTAATAATTTACTATTAGCAGATATCATTTATGTTCATAATGAACAAGATAAAAGATATTATCAAGGATTAACAAATCATAATGATGTTAGAGTATTACGTTCATTAATGATTACAGATAATGTAAAACAATATGAAGGTGAACGTACTGGAGTAATGATTGGAGGTAATTTTGTATCATGGTATGGAGGATTTGATTCATTTATGATAGCATCATCTATAACAGATGAAATTTATTCACCTAAAATGGGTAGAGCAATTGAAGGTGAAGAACAATTAGGTATTAAACAACTCCCTTACCTACAATGGACTGATTGGATGTATGAATTATCAAAACGTAAAATTGGAGTACATTTAATGCGTACACATGCGGCTGGTACATTTGCTATGAATTGTTCGTATTTAGGAATACCATGTATTGGGTATGAAGAATTAGACACACAATATATTTTACATCCCTTATTAACTGTTGAAAATGGAGATTTGGAGATGGCTAAAAAATTAATTACATTATTGGAGACTGATAAAGATTTTTATCAAGAATGTTCAACAATGACAAAAGATATATTTAATAAAGAATATAATGAAAATAAGTTTTATACAACCTTCCAGAAACAATTTAAAGTATCTTAAATGGTCTTATAATGCTATAAGAAAAAACCAAGGAAAACATACAGCTGAAATTTGTATAGCTGATGATTTTTCCTCTGATGGTACCTGGGAATGGTGTCAGGAAATGATGAAAAAAGATCCTGACTTTAAAGCAATTAGGAATGAAGGACCTACTCGTTTAGGACATACTATACTTTATGATAGGTTGGTTAATGAAGTTGCTACAAGTGATGTTGCAATGATTTATCACGCTGACATGTACTTATGTCCTAATGCCTTAGACTCTATTGAAAAACTAATTAAACCTGGTACTATTGTTTCCTTAACTAGAATAGAACCACCTTTACATCCTCCAGGACCTGAAAAAGTATTTATTGATTGGGGTGCTACTGAACCTGAAGATTTTGATGAAGAGAAATTTCTTAATTGGTTTAAAAATGATTTAGTAAAAAAAGAACCTACAGAAGGGATTTTTGCACCTTGGGCTTTTTACAGAAAAGATTTTCAAGAAATAGGAGGACATGATCCATTATATGCTCCTCAATCAAAAGAAGACTCAGATATATTTAATCGTTTTCAATTAAATGGAATTAAATTCTTACAGACTTGGGAAGGTTATGTTTATCATATGACATGTAGAGGTTCTAGATTTAATCCACTTCTAACAACACCTGGTAAAAATTCAAATGAGTGGGAAGAACAGAACGTTAGGTCAACAAGAAATTTTTTACGTAAATGGGGACATTTCTGTAAACATGATGCTTTGATGAAACCTATTATTCCTCCTAAGTATGATATAGGTTTTCAAATTTATGGATGTAATTTAGAATTATTAGCTATTTTAGAGCCTTGGTGTAGTACTATATTAATTGAAGATGAAATGCAAATATTAACTACACACTACATTGACCAGGAACAGAAAAATACTAAGTATAATCTATCTGAAAGAATAAAAACAACCCCATTCCAAACACTAGATAATGAGATAATAGTTAAAATTGACAGAGCTACTTTTAACAACCAGGATTTCCAGATTATTCAACAGTTATCAGAAATTATTAAAGATAGTGGAGAAGTAGGAGAGTTTGAATTAGGTAATTTAGTTATTCAAATTAATAATATGAATGAGTACCAAAATGACTTAATATTTATATAAAATGGAATGTCATGATAGTAAGACAACCTTTTACTCTTAACATAACAGCACATGGTGATGATGTTGATTATGATTTATTACTGCGTAGTAAAAAATTTGTAGGACTTGTTTATAGTGAGACAGTAGATGCTATATCAGATGCTGCTATTAATAAATCAAAAACAGCTGTTTTATTTAAAATGGCCCATTCTGAATACCAAGTTGAGATAAATAAAGCTGATTGGAAAATAGCTTTAGAACAATGTATTGAGTATTATAAAAAAGATGAACGTTATGAAAGATGTTCTGAAATAGTTAATTTAATAAAAAAATTAGAGTTATGAAAGATAACGAGTATAGTATGATTAAAAAGGCAATTGATGATTTACTTAAAGTAAATACATCATTTAAACGAAGAAAGAAAAATGCCTTAGAAAAGAAAAAAGAGTTATTTTATAATATCATAAATGGAATTCAAGCGGTAGACGCCAGAAGTAGTTTAACCAACGCTGATCTACGAATTGATATGTCTAGTTATGATGAAGCGTTTTATCAAGTGATAGACGCGCTTATATTGTACATATTTGGTAAAGATGGATATGAATTAATTAATTTCTATTTATATGAAAAAATCAACCCAGATGGAACAATAAACACATTAGTTGATGATAATGGTAATGAAGTTGATTTAGATACACCAGAAGATCTTTGGGTTGTTCTATCTAAACTTGACGCATTTGATGCAAAATGAAACCAAGACCACTAACAAAAGAAGAAATACAAGCAGCAATGGCTAAAACTAGATCAGTTAAGGCTGCTGCTAGATATCTTCATTGTTCATATCAACATTTAAAAAAGTGGATGAAGTTATTCCGTGATGAGGATTCTGGAATGACTCTTTTTGATATTCATAAAAATCAGGCAGGTAAAGGGATAGCCAAACATTTAATTGTTAAAGGTAAAGAACCTTTATTAAATGACCTAATTGAGGGTAGAGTATCTATTGAATCCTACTCTCCAGATAAATTAAAAAATAGGTTATTAGCTGAAGGACATTTAGTAGAACATTGTTATAAATGTGGTTTTCATGAACAACGTTTAACAGATTATAAAATGCCTCTTTTATTAAGTTTTAAAGACAAAAATAAGAAAAATTGGCAATTAGATAATCTAGAAATGTTATGTTACAATTGTTATTTCCTTTATGCTGGTGATGTATTTAATCAAAAACAGGTTAATGCCATTGAAGACTTTGTGACACCAGCTAAAGTAAATGAAGTGGATTGGGAATTAGATGATTGGCAGTTAGAACACTTTAAAGAACTAGGGTTAATTGATAAAGAGGACCCAAATGATGGTTCTGAATTCATCTCTTATAAATAAGAGTTTGGCCTCTTAAAATTAGCTTATTATATTATTATCAATTAAGAGGAAAAATATGGGTATTAAAATTAGTAGTCAAGACGCTTTTGAACGTGCAATGCGACGTAATGAAAAAATTAACCGTAATAATAAAACGGCTAGTAATAAATTACCAACATTAGCAGAACAACTAGCATGGTTAGATGAATATAATGCTGAACAAAAGCGCAAACGAGCTGAAGCTAAAATTGAAGCATTACAACCTCGTTATAGCCCATTATATGATGCTAAACTAAAAGCTGAACAAGCTGAACAAAAAAAGAACAAAAATAAAAAATAAAGGTTATGTTTTACAAATTTGACAAAGAACAATTAACGTTCGTAAAAGACAAAAGACGACTTAAGACTTACTTAGGTGTACTTGTTGGTATTGGTGTTAGTGCTTTTGTCACTGGTCGTTACACTAATTTTAAAGGTTTAGATGAGTTTGAAAAAGAATTAATAGTTCTAAACTTAGAAAAGAAAAAGAATGAATTTACAGAAGAAAAATTCATTGACTTGATTAAAGAACTTAATATGAAATTTCCTCATATTGTTTATGCTCAAGCCAGAATTGAATCAGGTAATTTCAAATCAAAAGTATACCGAGAGAATAATAATTTGTTTGGTATGAGAGAAGCTCGAGTACGAGTTAATACAGCTAAAGGTACTAACTTAAATCATGCTTATTATGATAGTTGGAAAGAATCAGTTTATGACTATGCTTTTTATCAGTGTAGGTATATGAGTAACGCTAGTAATGAGGCTGAATATTATGCTGCTTTAGATGCTAGTTATGCTGAGGTAGGAGGTACTTATTCAAAAGCATTAAAAAGTTTAATTAATAGAGAAAACGTTAAAGACAAATTCAAATGAAAAAAATATCTGTAGACTCATTCAACATGTTTGTTGAAAAATTTGCTAACCATGATTTAGATGTAGTGGATGAACTCTACAAAAACATTAGTCGTGGTATAAAAAACAGTTATAAAAAAGTAAGCGTGTTTGAAGTATATTGTCGTGAAAGTGAAACATTCTATAAACTTTCTATTGACCATACTGAATACCCTATTGCTTTAAAAGGTTGTTTAAATACGTATATTGAGAATGAAATGTATGAAAAATGTTCTGAAGTTAAATCATTATTAGAAAATATAAAAAATTAAAATTATGTTGCTTGTCCAAATTGCCATCGCTACCTTTTTGACCATTGCTGTAAGCTATTTTGTTTACAATTACATTCGTGAAAAACAAACTGAGACCTCTTCAGAAAACGAAGAGCCACTTGTTGAAGAACGACCATTTATTGAACCTAAAATTAAACAGGTTAAACCTAAATCTGCACCAAGGAAACGCCCTAATAAGAAAAAACCAGCTGGAAACAAACCAACTGTTAAAACTAAAAAATAACATAGCTTTTATTTTCTTATCTTTTAAGGGTCTAGTCTTTGACTAGGCCCTTTCTTATTTATGATCATGAAGTGGAAGAATAAAAAACAAAAACCAAAACAAGACAAAAAACAGTCATTGAAAAAAGCCGCTGATAAGATTCTGGATAGGGATGAATTTAATAGGAAATTTTTAGATAAATTTAAGGATCAAAAAAACAACCTAAAAGATCTTTTTTAATTTTTACCTTGGAGAACCATAGATCCTTAATTATATTATTAGAGTAAAAGAAAAAATAAAAAGATGAATTTAGAAAAAGTAAACCGAGTTATTGAATTACAAAGCCGTATCAATTTAATGATTGAAAAGTATGGTGAGGTAGATCAAGAAACAGTCAACATCATGATGGATTTGATTGATGGATTGACACCTGAAGAAGATAATAAACTTATTGAATTGTCTTACCAATTAAATTTCTAATATGAAAAACTATCCAATTGACGTTCAAATTTATGTCTCTAAAATGATGGATTTTTTTGAGACAGTAGTACCTTCACTTTGTGAAGAAGAAGGTATTGAAGATCAAGATACATTCTCTGAATTGGTTAAAGACCGAGTACTAATTCAGGCAACAGAGAACCAACTTGATAATGATGAGCCTATGTTAGATGAGGATCAAATGGTAACAATTATGAATGAATGTATTGTTAAATACCATTTAGACAATATGATTGCTATGGGATTGATTAAAGCAGATCTAGATATAGAAACAGGTGAAAATGTTTATAGCTTAAACAAATTAGATGAGATATAAAAAGATAACATTGAACACAGCTCTATCCTTAGAAGAGCAAAATCTAATTAAAATATACTACCCAGGTGGTACTCAAGATTGTCCTGAATTCCATCCTAACACTAGTAAATGGACTAGTAATTATGTTGAATTGACCCAAAAATATAAGAAAATACCTTTAGGTAATATATTAGAATTTATTGGTTATGATTATATTATTGATGTGTTAGTTGAACAAGATGATATAACACATTCATTTACATGGGTTAATTTATATGGTAAAGATATATCAAAATTAGAGGTACAAGAACAACCTAAAGGCCATTATGTTTATATTTTAACAAATGTTGCTTATCCTGAGTTAGTTAAAATAGGTAAAGCTGTTAATCCACAACAACGAATTAAAGGTATTAATGGTGCTGGAACATTGTCTGAATGGGTTTTAAAATATGCTATGCCTGTAACTGATGATTATAAAGTAGAGAATTTGATGCATAGGCATTTTGAAGAGTTTAGAGTTGACTCTGACCAAGGTCATTCTAGAGAATTTTTTAAAGTTGATTTTGATAAAGCTGTTAAAGCATTAGAATACTTTTCTCAAGACTATTATAACGGTGAGCCTTTAGTTTATTAAGAAACTTGGATCTTTAAAAAAATCTTATTATATTATTAGAGTAAGAAAGATAAAAAAAGATGTTGATTAGAGAATTTAAGACTTATAAAGATGGTACTAAAACAGTAGAAATATTTGAAGGTACTTTTCCACGTAGTTATATCCCAGAACCAAATGTTGTATCACATGGATCACAAGTGTTCAAATATGAAGTTGAACATCCATATATGAATCCAGCTTTATATGTGAATGATAAGGGTGTAAAATTTATTGTACCACAATGGATCGAAGTCCATCCAGCAACTACATTAAATGATATTGAATGGATTAAACCAGAGCCTAAAATTAAAAAAGAAGTATTTACAGCTGTAAGTGGTTCAGGAATGGGAGAATATAAAGTTAAATTTGACTCTGTTAAAAACTATTGGACATGTAATTGTCAAGGTTTTTATAGACTAAAAGACAGAAGTCAAGGTTGTAAACATATTAAAGCAGTTAAAAACAAACAAAATGATTAGAGCAAGACAAAATTGGGAAGAAAGTCCTTATTACAATGAACGATTAATATCATTGTACACATTTTTAAAACGAGCAGCTGGTCCTGAATTAGGTAAACAAGTTTACCAAGAAGCAGTATCCCAAGACATCCCATTTGGAGAGAAACACATAGCAAATCCCAGATACACAGGTCGTGTTTTAATATATCCTATATCTTGGTTAGAAAAATATTTTGGACAAAAATATATTAAAACTGAAAGAGATTTAATTTATGAAAGTAGAGAAGATGATTTTGATTTTTAAGCATGGCTGAGAAAAAAGGTAACACAGTTAAATTATCTTACGATTTTAATACTGCTAAAGAAACTCAAATACAATATAAAGAAGAAGGTACATGGTATAGAGCAACTTGTGACACATTTAGATCATTTGATGGACCAAGACGAATTGTTCATTATATAAACAATGAACCTAAACCAGAAACATATAATGGACCTCTTTATTATTACAAATCAAATAAAAAATCAAAAAAGAATAACACTAAAAAAGTAATTTACCTTCATGAAATTGATAAACCTGTATTTCAAGCTAGACCAAGTGAACGTGATTGGGTTTTTGATTTAATGAAAAAAGAAAATTAAAAAGTTTGTTTTTATAAATTCTTTTTATTATATTAATATAAGATAAGATGGATAAAGAAGAAATAAATAAGTGGGCACAAGCAGGAGCTTTAGCATTATTATTTATGCTTGCTTTTAGGATAGTAAAATATATACTATATGCTTTAGTTTTTGTTGTGTCTGTAGGTTATTATAAACGTTCTGAAAGTAAAAAAAGACAAAGTAAATACTTTGAAATTTAACACTATGCTGTTGTGGTGGAATAGGTAGACACGAAGGACTTAAAATCCTTTGACCAGTAATGGTCGTGCCGGTTCGAGTCCGGCCAGCAGTACCATATCTTTTTATTTCTTTCTTTCAAATCGGATGGGACTTAGGTCCCATTCGGTGATGAAAGGAAAAATATGAATATACAAAAATTAGAACAGTACGAGACAATTATTAAGTATGATGTTTTAGCTGATGGAGAGCCTTATACAGCTGAAGTTATTGAGGATGATATCTTAGGATATGTAGATCTGGTTGTATATGATTATTATGGGAATAAAATTATAGATGAAAAAGTAGTAGACAGTATTTCAAATTATATTTATCAAAATTATAACATTTAAATTATGAGTAAAACAAGCGTTCATCAAAAGTTGGCTGTTTTGAAACCGTGGTTGGAGCAATTGAAAGACAAATCACGTAACAAGAAAAAACATAAACAACCAAAGTGGATTTTAGATGCGTTGAAGGAAATTGAAGACAACGATGAATAATCTCGATAAACAATATCAAAGACTACTCCAGGACATCCTGGAGTACGGTGTTGATAAAAAGGATAGAACCGGTACAGGCACCAAAAGCATCTTTGGTTATACTATTCGACATAACATGGCTGAAGGTTTTCCTTTACTAACTACCAAGAAGGTTGCTTTCAAAACTATGGTGACTGAGTTACTATGGTTCTTAAGAGGTGATACAAACATTAAGTACTTGGTGGATAATGGATGTAACATTTGGAATGGTGATGCTTATAAGAGGTATGAAAAATATGCAATGGCTAATTCTTACGGTGTCGATATCTTATCAATGGATGAGTTTATCAATGAAATCAAAACCAATGATGATTTTGCTAAGAAGTGGGGTGAATTAGGTCCTATCTACGGTAAACAGTGGAGGAAATGGTATGAATATCATTCAACTAAACTAAAAGATGGTGAATACTCTTATACTCATTATAGTAAATCCACTGTAGATCAAATTGAAAATCTAATCAACAACCTTAAAACAAATCCAGACTCAAGACGTTTGATGGTTAATGCTTGGAATGTAGGTGAATTAAACCAAATGGTTCTTCCACCTTGTCATTATGGATTTCAAGTTTATACAAGAGAGTTGAGTGGGGAAGAAAGATGGAATTTATTAGAGAAGAAAGTTGGTAAAGAACTATTTGATTCTTGGGTATCTGAAATAGTCCCGTTTGGAGGTGGGCTAAGCGAATATTTACAATCAAATAATATACCTAAACGAGCAATCTCTTTAATGTGGAATCAACGTTCAGTAGATACATTCTTAGGTTTACCATTTAACATTGCTAGTTATGGATTGTTACTTGAAATCATTGCAAAAGAGGTTAATATGGTTCCTGATGAATTGATTGGAAACTTGGGTGATGTACATTTATATTCAAATCATGTTGAACAAGCAAAGGAACAGATTGGTAGAGAACCATTTGAATTACCTACATTAAGAATGAATCCTATATTTTTAGCTAATTTAGAACATAAAGGATTAGATGAAGCTATTAATGGTCAAGCTGATTTTCAATTAGAAAATTATCAATCTCACCCATCAATTAAAGCACCCTTATCAAATTAAGTATATTTATTAATATAATATGAACTACAGAGACTCAGACCCAAATTCAGAATGGGGTATTATCAGATCAGATCAAATTAGTTACAACACAAAAGATAAAAGGTTTTTTGTAGTTGATAACTTTTATGCAGACCCTTATCAAATTAGAGAATTTGCTCTACAACAAACTTTTTACCCAGGTGAAGGAGCAGTTGGACACCGAACTCGTAAACAATATTTGTTTGGTGGTCTTAAAGAACAATTTGAAAGTATAATGGGTGAAAAAATTCAAGACCATACAGAAGATGGTTTTGGTTGGTATGATGTAGGTATTAATGGTCGTTTCCAATACTGCCCAGCAGGTACTCCAAGTGTTTTTCATTGTGATTCTCAAAAATGGGCAGCTGTTCTTTACTTAACACCAGATGCTCCACCTCAAGGAGGCACTAGTTTTTTCCGTCATAAAGAAACTAAAATCTATCATAACCATCAGATTGATTGGTCAACTGGTGTAGGTGAAAAGGTGTTTAATCAAAAAACATTCTTAGATGGTACACCATATGAAGCCATTGATACAGTGGGTAATGTTTTTAATAGACTAATCATTTTTGATGGTGGTCTAATCCATTCAGGTATAAATTATTTTGGGTGGGATAAAGAATCTAGTAGATTGTTTCAAATATTTTTCTTTAGTTAAGAGAATATTATGGTAAGTGTAGTTTTGCAGTATAATACTAATGACTTTTCATTTTTAGAAGCAAACTTAAAACAATGTTCAAAATTTAGTGATGAAATTTTAATCACTATATGTACTCATTTATTTAATGGAGATGAGGAAAATCAAGAGTTAATTGAAAAATCAAAAGATATTATTTCTAAGTTTGAAAAAGCTAAAATAATAACTATACCTTATGATAAAGAAAATTATCATGTTCCTGTATACTACCATAATTTAAGTCGTTATACAGGAATGAGTCAGTCTAAAAATGATTGGGTATTCTTTTTAGATACTGATGAAATTGTTGATGATGAGTTTAAAGAATGGTTTGAATTACATAAACATGAAGATGTATGTTTTAATTTTACATGCAATTGGTATTTTAGAGAACCAACTATCCAATCTACCAAAATAGAATCAGCTGGTGTATTATTAAAAAAATACCATTGTAAAGATTGGGATTTAAATAACCCGTTAGAAGCAAAACAATTTTACCAAAATCTATTTAATACAGATAGGTTAGTTCATGGAGATATGTACCAACCACAACATTTTCCATCTTATAAAGAATACTTAACAAAAATTAATCATATCTCCAGTCTATCAGGTAAACCTATGGTTCATCATTTTTCTTGGGTTAGATCTAAAGAACAAATGATTAATAAAGTTAAAAACTGGAGCCATAAAGATGATAAAAATTGGACTGATTTAGTAGAAGAAGAATTTTCAAGACCTTTTAATGGTACTGATTTTATCCACAATTATGAATATAAAATAGTAGAAAATAAATTTAATATTGTTATGAATAATAATGAAACAAAACATTTTATTACTTTCGGAAATGATTTGTTTGAAAAACAAAGACAAAAATTAGTCAAACAAGCTATAGATACAGGGTGGTTTGATAGTGTTATAGAAGAAACACCTGATACTATTTATGATTTTTACTCACAACATAAATCATTTATAGATAATAATAAACGAGGATACGGCTATTGGATTTGGAAACCGTATATTATATTAAGACAACTTGAGAAAATGAATGATGGTGACTTTCTATTTTACACAGACTCAGGTGCTACTATATTACCTCATAGAAAAAACAAGTTTGACGCATATATTAATTTGTTAAATCAATCTAATACACCTGTTTTAAGTTTTGGATTGCAGAGTATCACTGAGAGACAATTCCAAAAAATGAGTGTCTTAAAAGAATTTGGGCTTGATAAAAATGAAGAGTTTCTAAATTCAAACCAAGTTGAAAGTGGAATTGTAATTTGTAAAAAAACAGATTATACCATAAAATTTATGAAAAAATGGTTAGATTTAGTTTTACAGGACAATTATAGATTAGTTGTTGATTATGACGATGAAGAACAATTAGATGGTTATATTGGACATAGACATGATCAATCTTTATTAAGTGTTTTAAGCAAAACAGAAAATGCCCATACTATAATTGATGTTAATGAGGCATATGGTTTAGGTCCATTTTTCTCATCTAGAATAACAGATGATGGTCCTAGAAAATTTGCTCCTGATAGCTTTAGAATGCGTCCTGAATATGATCGTGATATTCATAATGTGTGGGATGATTGGGCAAAATGGGTTAATGAAAAATATCCAAATCCAATCCCAACTATAGGAACAGCTATTGTAAATGGTTTTCATTGGGTAGAAAGATTAGTTAACAGTGTTGATTATCCAGTTGAGAATTTTGTTATTTTTAACAATAATGGTAAAGGTGAATTGAATAAACAATTAGATGCTTTATCTAAACAACATCATCCATATATTAAAAAAATAACAGTTTGTCATATGCCATCTAATATAGGTGTATCTGGGGCTTGGAATTTAATTATTAAATCATATATGAGTTCTCCTTATTGGATAATTACTAACCATGATATTGCTTTTGTTCCTGGATTGTTAGAAGAAATGGCTCAAGTTGCTTCAGATCCAGAAGTAGGTATGATCCATCCTTATGGAGGAGATTTTGGAGATGGTAGTTATGATTGTTTCTTAATTAAAGATTGGGTTGTTCAAAGTCATGGATTATTCGATGAAAACTGTTACCCAGCATATTGTGAAGATGTTGATTATATTATGAGAGTTAATCTTAAGAAATTTAAACGAGTAACTCAATTATCTAAAATTCATCTACATGGTAATGGACCAGCTGATCAATATTACACTCATGGTGCTCAAACTAAAAAAACAACACCTGAATTGAATAGTAGGTTAGATGAAATCAATATAGCTAATTTTGATTATATGAATCGAAAATGGGGTGTTGGTTGGAGAAAAACTAACCCGTGGAAATATCCTCTAAATCGTGTAGGTATTCCATTAGGGTATACTACTTATGATTTAGAATTTTCTCGAAAGAAAAATTTGGGATTTTAAAAAAACTTTATTATATTTCCTAAGATGAAAGAGGTACCAACTTTAGATTTACATGGTGTGACACATGAAGACGCTCCAATGGTAGTTGAAGAGTGGGTATTAATGTGGGATTATAGAGTACAAGGGTTTACAGGTAAAATTATTACAGGTAATAGTACCAAAATGAAAACTATTGTTTTTGGAGTTTTAAGAAAACATCATTTTAATTTTGTATTAAATTGGTATGATGGTTCAATTATAGTTACAGGAAAGTTATAAAAAATGTTTAGTTATAGTTTAAGTGATACAGAATTTATTTTCTTCTGTACCCGAAGAGATTGTTTTGAAGTTTTTAGTGGTCATGAAGGATCATCTGAAAAAACTAAAATTGCTACTTTTAAATCAGGAAGATGGAAATTTGATGACTTCCAACAACAACAGTTGTTTTGGCGTTTGTTTAGTCTTTATAAAAATCAATTTTATAAAGCGATTAAATCATATAACAGGTCATTAAAAGAAAAACCAGCTATGTATGAATTCCAATGTGTACGTAGAAGATTTAGTATTAAAATAACTAAACTAAAACGTAGTTGGAGGGACTGGTTTTATGGTTTGTATCCAACTAGGAACTTTTAATGGATTATATTTTATTAATAGGAGCATTTATAAGTTTTTGGTTAGGATCTAGACATATGAATCACTTACTTGAAAACCCAAATACAAATATTCAAAAATTAAACCTTAAATTTGCTATTGGAGGATGTTTATTTGGTGGACTATCATTATTAAATCTAGGGTTATTGTCTATAGTATCTAGTTTTATAATGGGAGTGTTTTTTGGGTTAATAGGAGTAAGTTTAATATTTGAAAAAATAAGTAAATAAATATGGTTAATAATATTCACTCAACTGCTATTATTGGTCCAAATGTTATTTTAGGAGAAAATAATTATATTGGTCCCTATTGTTATATTACCGGAAATACTATAATAGGAGATAACAACAGATTTGAAGGATATTGCTCAATAGGAACCCCAGCTGAACATAGGGATTATTTTAATTCTTCTTTAGGTAAAGTATCTATAGGAAGTAATAATATTATAAGAGAATTTGTTACTATCCATTCGGGAACCTCGGATAATGTTACTATACTTAAAAATAATATAATCATACTTAATCATAGCCATGTAGCCCATGATTGTATAATAGACCATAAAGTTAATATATCTGCAAATGTTACTTTTGCGGGTCATGTTTTTGTTATGGAGGGGGCTAATATAGCTCTAGGAACAGTAGCCCATCAATTCACAATAATAGGAGCATATTCTATGGTGGGTATGAACTCAACAATTACTTTAAAATCAAGAATCACCCCCGGCTCAGTCTGTGTAGGAACCCCAGCTCAATCTATAAGAGAAAATACTATAGGATTAGAAAGAGGAGGAATAACTTCCCAAAAATTAGAAGAATTTAATCAACAATATAATAACATTTTAAATGGAAGTCATTAAACATATAACTATAACAGAAAAATTAGTTAAAAGATATGCTGATTTAATAGGAGATCGAAACCCTATTCATTTAGATGAAAAGTATGCTAAAACTACTATTTTTAAAAAAAGAATAGCTCACGGGATGTTAGTATCGTCTTTTATATCAAATATTATAGCTAACAATTTTCCAGGAAATGGGAGTATTTATCTTTCTCAAGATTTAAAGTTTCTTAAACCTTGCTATTTAGGAGATAAATTACAATATGTTGTAAAACAGGTTGATAAAGTTAATTCTAAGTTTTATCTTAGCACCAAAGTATATAACCAAACAAAAGATCTTATTTTAGATGGGTCTGCTGTAGTACTTAAAAAGTAATAAAAATATAAAATATGGAAATGAATTATAATGATGTAGAAAAAGTATTAGGAAGAAAACAACATAAAGAACTTCTTAATATAGAAAATGTTGATAATTTAGTTGGTAAAAAAATTCTCATAACAGGTGCTAATGGTAGTATTGGAACTGTATTATGTAAACGATTAGATCAATTAGGTATCTCTTATTTAGCTACAGATATTGAAGGAAATTTAGAATATTTAGATATTACTGATTTTCATCAGGTATTTTCTATAGTTAACAAATATCAACCTGATTTTATTGTTAATATAGCAGGAGCAAAACATGCACCTGATGGTGAACATGAAACATGGAAAACTTTATCTATTAATACTATTGGAACAAAGAATTTAATAGATTGTGCACCAATGGAATGTTCAATTATCTTAACATCCACTTGTAAATCATGTAATCCTGAAATTGTATATGGATCATCTAAACTCATAGCTGAAAGAATGATTATGAATTCAGGAGGTAGTGTAGCGCGTTTCTTTAATGTAGTAGAATCATCAGGTAATGTATTTGAAATTTGGGATCAAGTACCAGAATCACTTCCAATTAAAGTTGCTCCTACTTGTGAGCGTCATTTTATATCAGTTGGAGAAGCAACAGGGTTGATATTATATGCTATGAATGAGAATAAAAATAAACGTTACATAGTGAACTCAGGTCATTTACGTTTAATGAAAGATGTAGCTGAAGATTTGTACCCACAAAGAGAAAAAATTATTATTGAACCTCGTAGAGGAGATAGATTAACTGAACGATTTATGTCTACTAGTGAATCAATAAAAAAATATCATTTGAATAATAGTATTATTGAATTAAAAAGTATTCATGATAAAATCTAATATGAAAAAATTGTTGTTAGGGATTCTGGTCTTATTTTCACAAGATTTATTTTCTCAAATATTAGTTTGGGAGGGTAATATGACTTTTGAGAAAGAACAACATTTGTACACTCATAACCTTATTGAAGGGGTTAAATATAAATTAGAAGTAAGTGGACAAATGAGTCTTAATAACATTAATATGGAGAAAGATCCAGCGTTTATGTTTTATCATGGTTTGCATAATGATATATGTTGGTATTGGAATTGGGAAAGGGTATTACCAACAAATAACATTTATAACCCATCACATGTTTATTACTATGAATTTATTAGTAGTGGTATTAAAGAACATTTTGCTTTTATTGATGACCCATATGATGATAATAGCGGACAATTTAAATTTAAATTATATCAAATATCAAAACCAAAATCATTAATTGCCATTTACAATTCAGTTGGACAAAAAATCCCAGAACCAATTTGTAATGAAGTGATGGTTTATGTTTATGATAATGGAGAAACAGAAAAAATAGTTATACAATGAAAAAATTAATAGTTATGTTATTGACTTTAATCCCTGTTATTGGATTTAGTCAGTATGTTCAAATCGCTACCCACTATGATGCAGAGACAACTGCTCATCATATTATTCATGGACATGTTAGTAACTACTTAAATGACTCAGTAAGGTTTGTTACTGAGAAAAAACCAGAGCGTTATATTATTAAGGAGGATATGGCTCCGGATTATGTTGAGGGTAAATTAAAGAAAGTATTTACTAAAGGTAAACTTGAGTATGTTTCGCGTACTAATGGTGGTTATATCTTCACTATAGCGGTTGTAAACGCAAGTGATGATACAAGGGTGATAAATTATTGTACGTTTCATGTAGACGCGTATACACAAAAAATAAATGAAGTTGAAATTTTACTAGGAGAATAATATATGAAAAAATTAATTTTAAGTTTATTTGTATTGCTGACAGGAACGGCAATCCAAGCACAAACATCAGTTCCTGCGTACATTGATACTGATCAAGTTTGGACTATTTCTGGTAGCCCATATCAGCTTTCATCTACCACTTATCTTGCTGAAGGTACTTACTTACGTATTGAACCTGGTGTAGTAGTAAAGGCAAGTAAGTCTCTCCAATTTATTGTTGATGGTAGAATTGAGGCTTTTGGTAAGTCTGATTCTATGATTCAATTTGAAGGTTTTCAATGGAGGTTACAGGCTAAAGCTTCCGGGTATAATGTTACAGCAGATACGGGAGCTCAATTCAACTACTGCCACTTTTATGGACAAACCAACTCAGGTACTTATAGTATCTACAATGAATGCTCAGGTGTTTCTGCTTCATATTGCTTATTTGAAGACGCTTATTACGGAGTATACAACCGCTTCTTTGGTAAAACCGGTATTATTTCAGTTACTAATTCACGCTTTCCATCTACAAGTAAATACGGTTATCCCATCTATACTTCAGGTCAAGGTTATTTGGTTATAGAAGATGATACTTTCCTAAACCAATACTCTGTATATGGATATGGAACTAAAATTGAATTCAATAGAAACCAGGTTTTAGGGACTAATTCTGTTAGTTTAGAAGCATATGGTTTATTGAATATGAAGTGTAATAACTTTAAAAATATACCTTACGGTCTTCAATTGAATTGTTGGAGCAATTACGACACACTACGTTTAAACGTAACTGGAAATAGTTTAGATAGTTGTGGTGGCCAGTTTTACCATATGGTTAATATCAGCGGAACAACACCTGATGTAAAAAGACCTGTTATAGCACATTTCAACCGTAATAACTTTTTGAACTGTCTAAGTACAGGAGCTAAAGTAAAGTTTACAGGAACCAATAAAAATCCAGCTGCTGGTTATGAATTTGATTTTTCTAACAACTATTGGATGAGTCAAGACTCAACAGCTATTGCTAACTGGATTCAAGATTATTCAGATGATTTGATGGTTTGGGGTAAGGCTGTAGCTAGTAATCCTTTAGGGTCTATGGTTGTAGATTGTAAAGGAAATACTATGTCTGTAGAAACTATTATTAAAAATTCAAATATTCATATTGTTGGGTATTATGATATGAATGGAAGACCAGTTGATTATATGCGACCTAATGAGGTTTATATCGTGCTTTATAGCAATGGTCAACGTAAAAAAGTAATACAAATAGTTGAATAATACATAAAAAATGAAAAAATTAATTAATTTACTGGTTTTGTTAACGGTAGGAATTACCGCTCAAGCCCAATGCGACTGGTCTGGTTACTGGATGAAGAAAGTAAACCAGCAACAAAATGTTTACACATTCCAAACAAATGTTGATTGGGACTCGTGTGTTGATT
>Ga0208644_1000595_pt1 | contig 31867 bp, 53 predicted proteins | sample VirMetDEL_Nov_18_FD_184517 | JGI IMG/M metagenome (GOLD analysis project Ga0208644, IMG submission 184517) | Aqueous microbial communities from the Delaware River and Bay under freshwater to marine salinity gradient to study organic matter... | ecosystem: Environmental > Aquatic > Marine >...
TTAAGGATCCACCCTGACAAGGAATACGCTATAGTCCTAGATCATGCAGGGAATGTTCCGAGAAATGGATTCGCCGAGGATGTAACGCCTAGCCAGTTGGACGATGGAAAAAAGAAATACAACGAACGCAATCAGACCAAGGATCCGAAAGAGCCGGAAACGCAGAACTGCCCCGAATGCTATCAGATCATGCAGATACCTCGTTGCGCTTGCGGATATGAGATACCCAAGGCTCAACTAATCAAAACCGATAATCAGGTCTTGAAAGAACTAGAGCGGCAAAATCGAGAGACAGATAGATCGGTCAAAGAGATTTGGTACGGGAATCTTCTAAGGTATAGCCAAGTCAAGAAATACAAAGAAGGCTGGGCTAAACATAAGTATCGAGACAAGTTCGGGGTGTGGCCTAACGCTATCAAGCCGAATATGAATCACCCGATAATCGATGACGTTCAACGATTCATTACCCATCAAAACATAAGGAGAGCGAAAATTGTTGCAAAATATCGTCAGCAAGTTAGATAAGGTCAAAGAGACTAGGAGAGGCTGGATCGCGTGTTGCCCAGTTCATAACGATAAAAACCCATCCATGCACATCAAGGTCGAAGGAGAAGTGATCTTGATTCATTGCATGGCATGCCAAGCGAACGGCGCAGATGTCTGTCGAGCGTTAGATATATCGGTCAGTGAACTCTGGGAGAAACCAGCCCAGCGAATTGACGGGTATATACCTCAACGCATTAGAGATCAGAGTATTGAGGACGTATTCTTCATCGATCTATATGAGCAGGAACGTCGAGAGGGGAAGAAAGAAACGCTCGAGGAATATCGACGTTATAAGCTAGCATTGCAAAGGTCAAAGAATGTCCAAGATTCCAGCGAGCGTCAAAACGAAGCTGCTTCAAATCAGTATCTACGCGGAGGATCTTACCGATCAAAGCGATAAGATCGAGTCGTTATATTTCGATCAGATAGAGAAAGCATATCGAATAATCAGAGGAATAGCGCATGACATCGAAGGCAAGAAGACTGTCAAGCAATCAAGCATCCATAATCCTGAAGAATGAACGAGGGATCGAAGAGCTTGTAAATCTAATCAATCAAGTCGAGCTAGAGTACCCGATTGAGGTCAGCATCGGAGAATTCAAAGATAGCCGCAGCAAAGCCCAGAATCGATTGCAGCATCAATGGTGGAAAGATGCTGAATCACAGGGCGATCAGAAAGCATGGGAGTACCGCGCATATTGCAAGCTCCATTTCGGCATCCCTATCCTTAGGCGAGACTCGAGAGAATATCGAGATGCCTATGATCAAGTCTTGAGACCATTAAGCTATGAGCATAAGTTAATTCTCATGCGTGAGCCTATGGATTATCCAGTCACCAGGGCGATGACCGTCAAGCAGCACACGGAGTTCCTCGATATGGTCAAGGAGCATTTGAACGGGTTAGGATTCAGGCTAACGGACCCAGAAGAAATGATGATTTGTCAATCACACGAATGAGGGTATTCGTGTGACTAAAATTAAACCAAAGAAACGGCACTATGAAGAAATGCAAAATCTGTGGAGATAAATATGAGCCTAAGTTCACCTCCTTTCAGAAAACGTGCAACGAAATGGCGTGCATCCTGGCTTGGGGGAAGAAGGAAAAAGAAAGAAAGACTTTGGCTGAGACTAGCAAAAAAAGACGGGAGGCTAGGGAATCAGACAGAGGCTACTGGTTACGTCGAACACAGACCGCATTTAATAAATATATCCGAACCAGAGATAGAGGAAATCCCTGTATATCCTGTCAGCGATTAATGACGGGAGTAATACACGCGGGTCACTATCGATCAGTCGGCGCTCACCCTGAATTGAGGTTCGAGCCGGATAACTGCCATGCCCAATGCGCCCAATGTAATAATTTCATGAGTGGTAATTTGTTGAATTATAGAGCAAACTTGCTAAACAAGATCGGACAAGAGCGCGTGGAGTGGCTAGAGGGGCCGCACAAAAAAAGCAAATTAAGCATACCTGAGCTAAAGGAACTGCTCGCCCATTACAAGGGATTGGTCGATGGGAACGGTCACATTATTGGACAAAAGATCTGAAAACGTTACGACGTTATTCAGGCAGATAGCAGATGATGCTGAGGCCGGCAAGATATCCGGCGCGATAGTCATTTGCGAATATGATGATTGTTACACGCTAGACCTCCCTGGCGTCTTTTCTCAATATCCCGAAGATATCGTGCAAGTGATCGGTCGGTTGACCGTGGCGCAGCATATCTTTTCGAGCATGTTTGTAGCTCCAGAAGAAGAATGAGCCTTTCACTGAACCACATGGAGTTCTGTTTAACGGAGCGCCAGAGACAAATCGTTGAGCTCTCCGCTAAGGGAATGTCATTTAGAGAGATAGCTGCAGAGATTGGTGGCCATCATGCCAACATTCACAAGGCTGTTCAGGCAATCAAGAAGCGAGCCGCTGGTCGAGGATATTCCCCGAACGATGATCTAACCCATCCGACTGCGCCTGGATTCATAACCAAGCGGGTGAGTACAGCCTACAAAGAAGACGGAACCATCGCGCTACAGTGGCACATTCAGGAACCCGAAAAGGTAGCCTTAGCAGAGATGGTGGCTAACCTAACTGAAGGGCTAAAAGATGAGCTAAAAGGAATCCACAAGCCGCTGCCTAAACCTGTCAAAACCGATAACGATTTAATGGCTTGCTACCTTATCGGTGATCATCACATTGGCATGTATGCCTGGGGCGAAGAAGCCGGAGAGGATTGGGACGTTGACAAATCTGAGAAAATTCTCGAAGACGCAGTTGATCGCTTGGTCGCAACGGCTCCGAATGCATCGATGGGAACCCTGATAAACCTGGGGGATTTCTTCCACATTCAGGACAGCACCAGCACCACCGCTGCGAGCAAACACCTGCTCGACAGTGACGGGAGATGGGGCCGAACGATTAGGGCGGGGACTCACCTGATTAAACGGATCGTGCTGCGGATGCTTCAGAAACATAAATACGTGCAGATTGTAAACGCTAGGGGCAATCACGATCCGGACGCTGCGCTGTTCCTCAACACCGCCATTCAGATGTACTTCGAGCATGACAAACGGGTCACGGTCTTAGATAATTTCAACAAATTCGTCTGGTTTACGTTCGGTCAGAATCTCATCGTCACGCATCACGGGGACAAGATCAATCAGAACAGACTGTATGAGGCGATCACTCGTAATCTGAGGGAAGAATGGGGCAGATCGAAAAGGACATATTGCTGGTTAGGCCATATCCACCATCAGCAAAGCAAAGAGATAGGCGGCATGGTCATGGAGCATTGGAATATCCTTCCACCGACTGACGCTTGGCACAATGCATCTGGATATGGCGCAGATCGATCAATGACCTGCGTGGTATTGCATAAAGATTTCGGAGAGATAACAAGATTGCGAGTAACAGCGGAGGCTTTAGAATGAGCGCATTCGATAAACAGTATGGGGGAAACCACTACAAGCTAATGATGATTCAACCATTAGAGTATATCCTAGCGAACAACCTTGGATATTGTGAGGGGAACGTCATCAAGTACATATCGAGATGGAAGACCAAATCGAAACACGGACCTAATATAGAGGATCTACAGAAGGCTCGACACTACATCGATCTGCTAATTGAACAGGAGACTAAGCCTGTCGATGTAATTGATCCAGAATCCGGATTACATCGTTCAAAAATATAGCATCCTCATCAGATAACGATCCATTTAGGCGTATCTTCAGAAGTATGGTCTGGGCTAGCAGCAAATCTTCTTTGGTGATCTTCATTCTCCCTCCGCGATATAGCAATCTTTAGCATCGTCAGGGTGTAAAGGGGTCGTATAACCATTGTCCCGACAGACAACTAAGAATCGACCGAGGCTATCTAAGATTACGTCATAGCCTCGATGATGCCATTTAACTGATTTTTTATCTCTCACTGCTTGCATAACGTCATCTAGGCTCATAAGTCAAAGATCTCCATAGGGCCAACGCACTCGCCTTGAACTCGTGTACCATCGGCTTGAGGAAATGATTCTCCACAGCCTAGCGCCCAGTTGAGGAGGGCGAAGGCCATAAAGAAAGAAAAAGAGCACATAACAATCAGGGCTAAAACCCCCTCGACATAACGCTTCATTACGCTGCTCCTTTATTGGATAATGATCTGAGCTCTTCTGCCATGGCTCGAGATACTGCGACTTTCAAGGATTCTGTGTACCTCATTGCTAAGGACGTATACCAACCCTCATGCTCGCAAGACTGGTATTGGTAGGATCCGATGATATCGTATAGCTCGAAGTTCTCGATTGGCACGATCTCACGCGAACCCTCTTTAGTAGCTGTGAATCGAAAAGTAGCCTCCTCGACGCATTCTCTAATGTAGTCCTCCGCTGAGTCATGGAAGCCACCGCAAGGACCATGATTTGGGTATCGATTCTCAACGCTATTGATGTTTTCCTGAGCTAAAAATGTTGCTTGATAGGCAACATCCTGCTCAGTCATCTCGTTCAATCGAGCCTTTTTGATATTAGCGATGATTCCGATATCGCTTGGATCTGTTAAATATGCACTCATTTGTATCTCCTTATTTGCTGATAAATCCCTAACCTCAAGAGCAATTATACGGATCTAATCACGAAAGTAAAACATTATTTTACATTAATTTGATGGTGTATTTCCTGGCCTCTACTGGTAAAATCACCGAAAGTCAAGCACACGAATGCTATGGAATTAGTCAGATTCGGTCGTTTCGATGACCGCACAATAGGGAGATTAAAAGTTGGAGAGAACTTTTTTTGGTCAGTCGAACGTCCTTGGAAGGATAACGAACCGTTTGTCTCGTGTATCCCAGACGGTGAATATAAACTTATCAGACGCGATTCGCCGAGGTTCGGCCCCAATGTCTGGGAGGTTGCAGACGTGCCTAATCGGACTCACATTCTCATTCACGTTGGCAATACTTCTAATGATGTCGTTGGCTGTATTGCTCTTGGAAAAAGTCTTTTTTCTGGGCTTTCGGGTGTGGGAAATTCTCGCAAGGCAATGGCAGAATTTCACGCCTACACTGAAGGCATGGAGGAATCTACTATAACGATCACCAGCGGATATCTTGAATGAGCAATGATCTATCGGATTTTCACACTCAGAACTTTGGATTTGATGTAGCCAGAGGAAACTTTAGCGACTGTACCGCAGTCAATATCTTCGGATTCAATAACTCCGTTGGGGAATCATTTGAAACAGTATGGAATGATTCAGTAGCATATACATTCCCGTCAAGCGCATCGACTCTGTCGGTTGTAAGCACTAACGCAGCCGATACGATGGACCTATTGATCATCGGATTAGATGCGAACTATGTACAAATCAGCGAGACAATAACCCTGACAGGGTTGACGCCAGTAATCACTAGCAAATCATTTTTACGAATTAACACAGCAATCATTCTTTCGGGAAGTAATGTAGGTGGTATATCAATCAAGATCGGGGCAACGCTTCATGCCTTCATAGGGGCTGGATTAGGTATCACGCAGGCGGTTATATATACCGTTCCAAAAGATCACTCACTGTATCTATTCCGAATCACCGTGAACTCTGCGACAGCTACAGGATCACAGTACGTAACGATTCGAAACTATACCTCTACCAGCACGGGCAGAGTGTTACGGATCGCAGAAGCGACACTGTCAAGTAGTCAAATTGACTATAGTAGACAGATTCCATTTAAGATCGAAGAAAAGACCGATTTTCTGTTTGAGGCTAAATCTAGTGCGAGCACTAACGTGATCGCGGTATTCGTTGAAGCTGTACTCCGTAATGATAAGCCAGGAAGCCTATGAGCATACTCGGTCGCATATTCGGATCGGAGAAGGTCTTAGATGCCGCGATAGGTGGTGTGACTAAGGGGCTTGATGCGCTCGTCTATACCGATGAGGAAAAGGCGAATGACGCTGCCAAGGAACGAGCAGCCGCCAGGAGCATGGTGGTCGAATGGACGAAGAATAGCCAAGGCCAAAACATAGCTCGAAGACTGATCGCTCTAGTCATCACTGCGGTCTGGCTGTTAATGTATCTGGCATCGACAGGATTAGAAATCGCCTCGATATGGGTCGATCAAGATATGAGAGGCGCTATCGTTGAATCCTCGCTGGCGATAGCGAAACGAGCGGATAGTATGACAGGTGCTATGATGTTGATCCTCGCGTTCTATTTCGCAGCACCGCACATGGGAAAGATCGTCGAGGGGGCGATGGGTAAATTCAGTGGAGAGAATAATGGCAGACCTAGAAATTAGGTATCAGGCGACCTCGGATCTTAAACCCTACGAGAACAATTCGAGAACGCATAGCAAAGAACAGATAGAGCAAATTGTTAGGAGTATCAAAGAGTTCGGATTCACTAACCCTATTCTGATCGACGAGCATAATGAGATCATCGCAGGGCATGGGAGGCTCGAAGCAGCACAAAAGATAGGGATAACTTTAGTGCCGACCATAATCCTCGAAGGGCTGAATGAGGAGCAAAAGAAAGCCTACGTTATTGCCGATAATAGATTAGCTCTTAATGCAGGGTGGGATCTGGACTTATTATCAGTCGAGCTAAAAGGATTGGATGAGATCGGGTTCGATTTGGATCTTCTGGGATTCGATCAGAATGAATTATCACAGATCATGGCTGTATCTCCTGACTTTGAACCTGCTTCAGAAGATGAGCAAGGTAAATTAGATCAACTTGATCCAAAATGGGTAGATTGCCCACATTGTGGGAAAGAGTTCGATCTAAGACAGAATGCATAAGGTAGACTTAAAAATAGATTGGGCAAGCCATGAAGCAGCTAAGTATGCATGCGAGAATTGGCATTATAGTAAAAGCACGCCCGTGCCGCCTTTAGTAAAAATAGGTGTTTGGGAAGATAAAAAATTCGTGGGTGTAGTGATATTCAGTCGAGGAGCAAGTAGCAATTTATTAAAGCCATACAATTTGAAACAAACGGAGGGTTGCGAACTTACAAGGATAGCTCTGTCGAGTCACAAAACAAACGTTTCAAGAATTGTCAAAGTCGCAATCGCATTTTTAAAGAAAAAGAGCCCATCACTGAGGCTAATAGTTTCATTCGCTGATCAGCAATATGGGCATCACGGCGGTATTTATCAAGCTGGTAATTGGATCTATTCAGGCAAAACATCAAAAGGGAAAGAGTTCTGGTTGAATGGTAAGAGGCTGCATTCAAGGCAAGTTTCAGAAAAAGGTTGGAATATACAACAAGGCATGAAAAGAAAAACCGTGAAACCGTCTGAATGTGAAATAATCGAAACTGAAGGAAAGCATCGATATCTTATGCCGCTGGACAAAAAGATAAAAAAGCAAATAATGTACTTAGCACAACCATATCCAAAGCGGGCAAAAGAAGCAGGCGCTATAGAACCCCTGTAGCACTGGGCGGTGCGATTCCGACCTGTCCGCTCCATTATTGTCGCACTATAAAAAGGTGAGAAATGGCTAAGAAAGATCCACGATTAGATCGATATGGGCTTGAGGGTTATAACAAGCCGAAACGGACACCGAAGCATCCAACGAAGTCGCACGTAGTCTTAGCAAAGGAAGGCGACAAGACCAAGCTCATCAGATTCGGTCAGCAAGGCGTATCTGGCTCACCTGCAAAGGCTGGAGAGAGCGATGCTGACAAGGCAAGACGGGCATCATTTAAGGCGCGTCATGCTAAGAATATCGAGAAAGGGCGAAAGGATAAGACCGCCAGTGCAGCATACTGGGCAGATAAGGTTAAATGGTGATGGACGTTTGCATCTTCAGCGTACCGCATACGGGTACTAATTTCCTCAAGCGGATCTTGGAAGATAACAAGGTTCCGCACCGATCATTTCATAGCGTCACCTCGCAACGCCATCGGGTCGAAGGGAAAAAGGTTCTGATACCGTTACGTGATCCTAAGCTAGTCGCTAAATCATGGGCCAGAGATTCGTTCGTTATGGACTGGGACGAAGTATGGTCTAATGTTGACGATGTCCCTGGCGCTCATTACGTGATCGTCGATGGTGACCCTCATACGGAATCTAGCAAGCTAATGGAATACCTAGACCGAGATTTAACTGTGCTGTGGGAGAAAGTCAACGAGGGTACTGGCGAACTAAACCCAGCACGATCAATCAGCGACGAGCAGATAGCTATGGCTTGCAAGATATACGAGAAGCACGCACCTGCTAAACCTAAGCCGAAACGAGGACGAAAGAATGCCAATAAAAAAGATGAAGAAGGGCTATAAGATCGAGAATGTAGCCGGTTACTCAAAGACCAAGAAAGAAGCAGAACAGCGGCTTAAAGCCGTAAAAGCATCGCAGGCACGCAAGAAGAAATGAGCCGAGGCAGAGGTAGACCTAAGGTGATAATCGATAAGGGACAACTTGAGCAGCTATGCAAACTGAATTGCACCGTTGAGGAGATAGGTGCGTTCTTCGGCTGTAATAAGAAGACCATCGAGCGCCGAATGCACGACGATCCGGAGCTAAAGGATATTATTGAGAAGGGTCGAGACCTGGGCAAGTTATCAATTCGCCGTGAGCAATTCCGCATCATGGAGAAGGGTAATGCGACGATGGCTATCTGGCTAGGTAAGCAATACCTGGGGCAGAGAGATCGGTCTGAGGTTGAGGTCAGCAGCGAATCGCTTGAGGTAGCCTTAGCAGATCTCGCAGATGCATTGCCCGAATGATATCGACCGTCAACAAGCGAGAAGCGGATCGCTGGTATAAGTTGAAAGATATACCGCAGCAGCTCTCACTCGTACGGGATAACGTACGCTTTAAGGTGGTCCCAGCAGGTAGGCGATCAGGTAAGACCGAGCGAGCAAAGCGATACATAGTCCGGCAAGCGATGAAGAATGCGGGCAGGGCTTATTTCCTGGCAGCGCCTACACGAGATCAAGCAAAAAAGATCTTCTGGAATGACCTAAAACAAATGACGTTCAGCAGCCTACACCCTAGGCCACCGAGCGAGACGGAACTGCTAGTAACATTGCCTAATAACGCAACGATTCAAGTTATTGGACTAGATAAGCCACAACGAATCGAGGGTCAGTTATGGGCTGGGGGTATCGTTGATGAGATAGCAGATTGTAAGCCGAATGCATGGGCAGAGAATATCAAGCCGGCACTCGATACGGTTAATCCGCAAGACCCCGACTATCGAGCATGGTGCTGGCTAACCGGAGTGCCAGATGGCCTTAATCACTTTTATGATTTGGCCCAATACGCTCAGAATGCTAATGATTCCGAGTGGGCATTCTATACTTGGAAGTCATCGGACATACTACCGAGCGACGTAATTGAGGCAGCTAAACGTCAGATCAGCCAACGTCAATTCAGGCAAGAATATGAAGCAAGTTTCGAGACTGCTCAAGGCCGTATATACGAGGACTATTCATTCGCCAACCGAACGAGCGAGACGATTCAGCCTCACGAGCAGCTGCTATGGTTCCACGATTTCAACTATACGCCAATGAGTTCAGGGATCGGTGTCAGGCGAGGAGATAACCTATATTGTTTGGACGAGATCATATTAAGCAGCGCGATTAGCAGACAGAGCGCATTAGAGTTTGTAGAAAGGTATAAAAACCACGATAATAAGAACGTTTTGATATATGGCGATCCAGCCGGACGCGCTGGCGAGAAGCACGGTCACGAATCGGACTATACCGAGATGGAAAACGTGCTCAAGTCTAACGGGTGGAAGTTCGCCAGGAATGTAAAGAAAGCAGCCCCTGCAATTAAGGATCGTCAGAACGCAGTCAGGGCAAAGATAATGAATGCCAACGGGGAGCGAAGTCTATTCGTGAACCCAGCTACCGCACCCTATACTGATCGGGGATTGGCTACGGTGCAACTGAAGAAAGGATCGACCTTCATCGAGGAGGATTCGGAGGTCCAACATATCACGACAGCGGTAGGGTATATGGTCGATTACATCTGGCCGATTAGAGAACCAATCCGCGAATTCACTACGAGGTTTGCACTATGAGCGTTGATGCCCAGCACCCTGAGTATCGCAAGTACATTAAGGTTTGGAACAGAATCGAGGCAGCGGTTGAGGGGTCGCGTGCAATCAAACAAGGCAAGACAATGTTCCTGCCTAAACCGAATCAGGACTTAGACGGAGAAGCCTACTACGGCTCACCTATACAGACTGAGAATGACGTTCGATATAAGCAGTATTTAGAACGAGCAGTCTATACAAACTTCTGCGGGCGTACCCTAGCGGGATTGAAGGGCGCTGCTTTTCGTAAGTACCCGTTAATCGAATTAGCCCCTGGTCTTGAGTATCTCGAGGACGCCGCTACATCTGAGGGTATTAGCTTGGTCCAACTAAGCAAGGATGCGGTATCAGAGGTCTTGAAAAAAGGTCGAGCGGCTATGCTTGTCGACTATCCCTCAGTGGAGGAAGGACTGACAGCCGAGCAGGTTACACGAATGGACCTAAAGGCTCGGATTGCGTTCTATGCGCCAGAGACCATTATCAACTGGAAGATGGAAGGCATGAATGGCCGGTCTTTACTGACACTCTGCGTATTAAAAGAGAACTATAACAAGTCAGCAGATGAGTTCGAATATGACGAAGATATACAATATCGAGTGCTCAGGCTAGATGAGATTGGTTACTCGCAGCAACTATATCGGGATGACAAGCCTTATACGGAGCGCTTTTATCCTCGCCAGCCTGATGGTCGACCTTTCGACTATATCCCCTTGGCCTTTATAGGATCAACAAATAACGATGCGACTACTGATACACCGCCAATGGAAGCAATGGCAGAGGTTAATATCGCGCACTATCGGAACAGCGCAGACGTAGAAGAGAACTCGTTTATCCATGGTCAATTAACTCTAGGCGTTACGTCTGACCTAAGCGCAGAGCAATGGAAAGAGATGAACCCCGCGGGGATTGTAGTCGGCGCTCGAGCGGGTCATTTCTTAGGGTCAAATGGCGGCTTCCATAGCGTACAAGCGAACGCGTCAAGTCTGACTAAAGACCTTATGACCGAGAAAGAGCATCAATTAGTAATGATCGGCGCTCAACTGATAACCGATAAGAATTCGAATCAGACTGCTAAGGCAGCAATGATCCAGCACGCATCGGAGCATTCGGTTCTTGCTGATGTCTGCAACAACGTATCAGAAGCGATTGAGCTATGCATCGATTGGTGCGGTGCCTATATGGGTGTGCAGGGCGAGAATAAATACGAGATCAATACGCAGTTCTTTGATGACTCGGTAGATCCGCAAATGATCATTCAGTCGATTGCTATGTACGACCGAGAACTGATTACCTCTGGCGATGTCCAAAACTATGCAAGGAAAGCCGGCATCCTGCCAGAAGACCGAAGCAATGATGATATCGATAACGATATGGGCGATGTCATTGAGGTAGAATTCGGAGATATCGAAGAACCAGAGATCGCAACGCAAGAACCGTCAATGCCAGATGAGTCAGGTGAAGGATCTTCACAAGCAGAGGATCAAGGGCTGCAAGCGCCAGAGAAGCTATTGAATGGCGCTCAAGTCTCTTCAATCATTGATATCATCGAGGCACATAGCAATGGTTCTTTATCTGACCCATCGGCGATTGAACTATTGATCACTGCATTTGGTGTATCAGAAGAGAAAGCGAAAATCATGCTTGGGATAACGAATGGCTAAGGTAGATCCGACCCTGACTAACTCGACCAGACAGGCATGGTTGAGGCAATTAAGGAAGCGGTTTCGAGAGCTCAACGGTCGGGTCAATCGCATATTCAGCCAAGGCAAAGCGCCGCTAGATCCAGAATTTACTGAGTTCTTCCAGGGGTGGATCAGCCAGCAATCAGAGGCGCTATTGGGCGGGGATTGGCAGGATAAGTATGTCGAGCAAGCCTATGCGAAAGGGATTCTATTATCTCGCATCCCTTCTGGGCTAGATAAGATCCACCTCGACGCTATCAAGCAGATTCAGATTCAGGCTAAGAACGAGGTTCAAGCAGCACTCGCAGTCATGGTTTCACAGGCTACCGATAAGGTTTCACGTGGAACACTAGAGGGCATATCAAAAGCATCGATGGCTGCTTTAGTTAAAGATCGAGTCGAAAAGATTGGTCGGACCAGATCCCTGCTCGTAGCTAATACTTTGACACCGTATGCGAGCAATGTAGCCGAGGTCAACGCAGCCGTTATTACCGGCGAAGATATTAAGATGCGCTGGATTACCCAAGGCGATGAGCGAGTGCGAACTACCCATGCACTCCGTAACGGGAAGTTATACAGCCCGAAGGCAGCATTGAACTTGTTAGGCGAACCGAACTGCCGGTGCAGAGTCGAGCCAATGGTTAAGGGCGAAGATGAAAAAGAATATGAACGTATCCGCGAGGCAGGTCTTGCGGTTAGTATCGAGGCGCAACGAGAGCAGGAATTCTGGCGAACGCTCGCTAAAGAACGTCAGGCACTCGGGTTCCCTCCAGGTTAAATTAGATCCTTGGTCAACCGAAGCTAGGGTCTTGACGTAGAAGTTCGATTCGGTAAAATTCGAATGCGCGGTGCGCTTTGTCATAACAAACGGAGTTTTTATGGCTTTAAGGTATAAAGTGGATGAGGAGCAGTACGTCGATCTAGCTGAAGATCAGCAAGCGATGTATCGCAAGGAAGGCAACGTTTACTTGTTAGACGTTGAGGGCTTCGAGGATAGTGAAGCTATTGGTCTTCGTCAGAAGGTCGAACAATTACTAACCGAGAAGAAAGAAGCAGAGCGAAAGGCTAGGCAGGTCGAAGAAGCCGCTAGAGCTGAGGTCGAAGAAAAGGCTAAGGCAGCAGGTGATTTCGAGCAGTTATATAAATCGCTCTCTGAAAAGTATAATGGTCTGGAATCTCAATACACGGGACTTCAGAACGAAATTAAACGAGGTGCAGTAGTCAACGAGGCAACAAGGATTGCTAACTCGATGACCCGAGATACTGCCCGAGCCAAGCTATTAACTGAGAAGCTAGCAGCAAGGCTATCCGTCACGGATGACGGTTTAAAAGTATTAGACCAGTCTGGAAATCTAACGGTTTCGAGTCTGGATGAGTTGACCCATCAGATTAAGACGGAATTTCCGTTCTTGGTCGATGGATCTCAAGCGAGCGGCGGGGCTGCTCAAGGATCTAAGGCCGGAGGCTCTGATTCTAAAATGGTTACCCGCTCTGAATTTGATTCAATGGATCAATTCGCTCGTAGTGAATTTGTCAAAACAGGCGGGAGAATTTCTGATGATTAATAGGAAACCGCTATTATGGCAAACGTACTTACCGACCTCGCGGCTGATATCTATCGCGCCGCAGATGTGGTTGGGCGAGAACTCGTTGGAGTTATCCCCTCTGCCACGTTAAACACTGACGCGTCACAGCGCGTTGCACAGAACGATGTAATCCGTTCCGCATTCACCCGAGCTGCTACTGTCGGCACCGTTACTCCGTCAATGACGATCCCTGAAGGGACCGATCAAACCGTTGACACTAAAACGATGTCACTGAGCACGACTGCATCTGTCAAGATCCCCTGGACTGGCGAAGACATCAAGCACGTTAATAACGGCGCTGGATTCGAGACCATCTACGGTGACCAGATCCGTCAAGCTATGCGAGCAATCGTCAACCAGATCGAATCACAAGTAGCTGCTGACGTTTATAAGAACGCTGGCAACGCTTATGGTACTTCTGGCACGACTCCTTTCGGTTCTAACTTCAACGAAGTAGCCGAGGTTCGCAAGCTCTTGATCGACCGTGGCATGCCAGATGACGGCCGAGCCACTATCGTGATCAACACTGCGGCAGGCGTAAAGCTCCGTAACTTGGCATCACTTCAGCGAGTAAACGAAGCTGGTGGCGATGACCTCCTGCGTCGAGGCACTTTGCTCGAACTCCAGAACATGATGATCAAAGAGTCTGGTCAGATCGCTTCTCATACGGCTGGTACTGGTGCGTCTTATGACGTTGACCTTCCTGCTGGTTATGCTGTAGGCGATAAGACGATTCACGTTGACACTGGTACTGGCACGTTCGTACAAGGCGACATCGTAACGTTCTCAAGCGATACGTCTAAGAAATACGTTATCGGAACTGGCTTCGCTGGTGACGGTGATGGGGATATCGTTTTGAACTCTGGCCTCTTGGCAGCAGTAGCAGATAATGAGGACGTGGCTATTCAGTCAGCCTTCACTGCTAACATCGCTTTCCACCAAGCAGCTGTAGAAATCGGCATGCGTCCGATGGCACAGCCTAACGGTGGTGATGCTGCTGTCGATCGTCTGACTGTACAAGATCCGTTCTCGGGTCTGATCTTTGAAGTAGCTGCTTACAAGGGCTATAACAAAGCTATGTTCGACGTATCTTGCCTCTATGGTTACAAGGTCTGGAAACCAGACTTCGTTTGTATCCTTCAGGGCTAAAAAGATCTTGGGGGGTCTTCGGATCCCCCATAACTTTTGAGGTGTCTTATGCCTAGGAAAAAGAAAGAAGAAGCGCCAAAAGAGAAGATGGTCAAGGTCATGCGCCGAGGCCAAGTCGTGGAGATTGAGGCGAAGTATTTGAAGAATATGCAAGCCAACGGCTGGGTGAAGTCGAATGACGATAATAGTTGAAGATGGTTCGATAGTAAGCGGTGCCAATAGTTATATTACGGTTGCCGAATACGAAGCTTGGGTAGATGATCGATACCCAGCGCACGCCGATCATGGTGATAGCGCTAAGATCGAACAGCTAATCCATAGAGCTATGGACTATTTCGAAAGCCTAGCATTCAAAGGCTACAAAAAGACCGAGGATCAGCCTTTACAGTTTCCTCGGGATGGTGTGATCCTAGACGGTTATTTAGCTAGCAACACTAGCATTCCGTTTCAGGTCAAGCGAGCGTTATACGAGATCGTCTACGCGGATGAATCAACCTACGGGATGTTCAACGTTATCGACCGCAAGACGAAGAAAGAAAAGGTGGATTCATTAGAGATCGAATATGCCGATAATTCTGCGAGTCGCGTTCTTACTCCGGCAGTATCGGCTTGGCTTCGTAAATTACTGATGCCGCAGAATATGGTCGTTAGAATATGAAGCTGTCTCTAAATACAGGGTTGCCAACAAGGTTGATAGATAAGTTTTCGACCGACCATATATCAGTACGTGAGCGCAGCCTTACGAAAGATCGTGTAGCTCTGACAACGACAGTCGGAGCCAATACGGATACGGCACTGAATGCGGTCGTAATTAATTATGACAAGTCAGAGATCGACGGAACTGAAATCTTGGCGAATGATTTGAAGATAATCGCTGACTCGGCAAAGGTTATATCAAAGGCAGACGGTGATCAGATATTAATAGGCTCGAGCACGTACAGAATAGTCGATGTTCGAGAGATCAACCCAGCGGGTACTGTATTAGCTTATGAGATCCAGGCACGGTTATGAGAGGCGGTAAAACCACGACAATGGTTAGTGCTGACAAGCTAGGCGAAGCCCTCTCCGAGATATTAGAGCGATTTGATAAGCAAACGATCAAAGATGCTAACGAGGTCACTAAGGAATATGCCAAGAATATGTTTGGTACGATCATCGAAAAAACGCCGGTTGGCGATTTCGATCCTGACCATGCTGGCACATTGAAAGGCGGCTGGGTTTTAAGCACCGGATCGCCGAGCAGAAGTAAAGGTACGCCTAATCCTACAAGGACCAGGAATAGCCTAAGAATCCCTGGGGGATTGGTAACGAAGAAAGGAACCAAGCAGTTATTTCTAGCGAATAATCATCCCTATGCTGGCGTGGTTGAATACGGTGGGTATCCGGCAAGCCCAGTTCGGGGGACGTTCGATAAGCGCACAGGAAGCTATCAGATTAGATCGAGTGGTGGATTCTCTAAGCAAGCACCCGCAGGTATGGTTAGAACTACGCTGGCGAAGCGTAAGCGATTCTTAGAAGTGGCGGCTAACAAAGTATTATGAGCGCATCATTCTTAAACGTAGCCAAGACCTTTGCTAAGGCAGTTGATGACCTAGCGTTAGGGATAACGGTCGTACAAGAAAACGATGATTTTCAACCGCCATCGTCTGGGCAATGGGCTGAAATGACGATGCTTAGTCACGAGACCGACTCTATGGGCAAGAGCGGATCTGGTGATGAGAATACGGGCGCATTGCAGATCAGTCTATTCGACGCTGACGCAGGGACATTGCAAGGCGTGTTATTAGGTATCGCGGATCAATTATCTGCGGAATTTGTGCATGGACAGGAATATACTCTATTCACGGATACGGTTTATATCAACCGATCATTTAGGAACCAAGGCCGAATGGTTGGAGGATTTTACCAGATAGACTTTACCATCGAGTGGATTTGCTACTCGAATAGATAGGAGGCCACATGGCAACAACTGGAGCAAAGAACGGAACTGACATCTATGTCGCCATGGATACAACGGTTCCTGGTACGTCATACGTTCAGATCGGTGGGCAAAACTCTCACAGCCTGACGTTAAACAATAGCTTGATTGATATCACGAACAAGAGTTCGGCTAGCTTTCGTGAATTACTACCCGACGAAGGTACTCAATCAATCGATCTAACTTTAGACCTGACCTTCAATAGCGAAGCGACATTCACGTCACTCCGATCTATCGCAGGGACTAAAGCAGACGCCGCATTCCGAATCAATATGACTGCGGGCAATTTGGACTTCGTGGGCATGGTTGCATCATTCGCTGATACGTCACCCGATGGGGATAAACTGACCGCCAGCGTTACTATTCAATCCACTGGCTCATTTACTTGGAACTAAGACATGGCTACGACAGGCGCACAAAACGGGACTAGCATCTACGTCTCAATGAACCCAGGCGGTGGGATGACCCAGATTGGCGGTCAGAACTCGCACTCGTTGACTTTGAATAACGGTCTAATCGATATCACGACTAAAGACTCTGCCAGCTATCGTGAGCTATTAGTAGACGAGGGTACGCAGTCGGTAGATCTGACCCTTGATCTAACGTTTAACAGTGAATCGACGTTCGCTTCATTACGAGCAGCGGCAGGATCAAAAGCGGACTACCCGTTCCAGATCAATATGCCAGCCGGTAATATGGCGTTCACTGGAATGGTAGCCTCGTTCGCTGACACTTCGCCGGACGGTGATAAGCTAACTGCTAGCGTATCGATTCAGTCTACGGGTACGGTTACCTGGTATTGATCTATGGCTACCAGCGGAGCATTTAACGGCACGGATGTATTCATTCGAGTCAACAATGGTTCGACCTGGGTTTCCGTTGGTGGCCAGCTAGCGCATACCGAGACTATATCTAATGCGCTGATCGATATAACGAACAAGGATGAAACGCACCGAGAACTGCTGCCAGATAAAGGGATTCAGAAAGTAGATTACTCGGTTGATGTTATCTTCTGCTCTCAATCTGGATTCAACTATGTCAGACAGCTAGCAGGTAACAAAGGCAGAGCCAAGTTTCAGGTTATACGCGATCCTTATTTGAGCAATCCGGTTCCGATAGAGCTATTGCTACAGGTAGATTCGGTAGAAGATATATCGACACAAGCCGAACCGCAGAGGGGAAGATTGAATCTAATATCCTGCGATGCGTTCGACTGGGATGCGGGATATATTTATGACAATTTCTTAACGGTCAGCGGAGATAACTTCCTGACATCGTTAAGTGAACAATTCTTAGTGAGGCAATAATGGCTGATTATACTTCCAGCAATACAGGCGCGGTCATAGATGCGGCGGTCGATTATGTCGAGATCCTCGATAACTATCTGACAATCAGCAGCGACGAGCTAATCATCACGGGTCAATCCGGTGTTGGGGCATCAACTGTCTTATTAAATCTCAAATCTAATAACTCTGCTGGTCAAGCTGGGAACGTTCTACGATTCACGGATACTGATGCGACTGCATCGAATAATGGCGAGATCGGACTAATCGAATTCTATAATACCGAGGTCGGTGGCGTTACTGCCATGATCGAAGGTAAGCATGACACGCCTACAACTGGCAACATGCAATTCTGGACGCATGACGGAACGAGCCTGAAGCGTCGAATAGATATCCAAGATGATGGTGATGTCTATATCTATGACACAAACGGTACAGCATCTGACTTCCGATGGGATGCGACTAATTCACGACTCGGGATCGGCGGTATCAACCCATCTTATCCATTAGACGTTTTCGGAGCCATGCGCTCATACGGCGCAATTTTCGAAGGGTCAGTCACAATCAATACCTATGATCTGACCTTAAACGGCGGCACTGTGACTGCTGATGGTTTGACTGTTGATGGGACTACAGCAACGATTCAAGACGATTCTGCAAACTTGCGTTTTGAAAACAGCGCAGGAACTCGTACAGGATACATACAAAACAGAACAGACGCTTTTGAAATCTGGAACGACCAAGCTACATTTATGTCGTTCGGCACAAACAACACAGAACGCGTGCGCATCGACTCAAGCGGCAACTTGTTGGTTGGGCGCACAGCGACAACATCTGCAAAACTTCACCTTGAAAATGCCACTGATGTTCACATGGACATGAACTCAGTAGGTGATAACAGAGGTAAAATTGGGAGCAAGGTAAACGATCTTTACATAGGACATTCATCAAGCGCCGCAAATATAATATTTAAAAATAATATCGGAAGTGATGACCATCCCGCAGATTCTGGTACAGAACGCATGCGTATTGACTCCAGCGGCGATATGTCCATGGCTGACGATGGTGAAATATTCTTCAATGCTTCTGTGTCAAGCCAAGAAACACGTTTAGGCTGGAAGTATTCAGGAACTCTACAAAGCTGGATTGAACGCGAGCATTCTGACGGGTCTTTGGTTTTTGGTAATCAAGGCTCCGAACGCATGCGCATCGACTCAAACGGCAACTTGCTGGTGGGGACTACTTCACAGTTTGGTGCTACAGGAACAACAATTAGAGCTGATGGTTTAATATTTGCTGACCGTGACCAAGACAGTCCGTTGATTCTTAATCGTACTACTTCCGATGGCGACATTGCGGTGTTCCAAAAAGACGGCACCTCAGTCGGTAGTATTGGTAGCTATTCAGGTGTTGTTAGTTACTTAGTTTTAGACCCAAGAGCTAACGGCGCTGGACTGATAGGCTTGACTAACGAAATTGCCCCAGCAAACGAATTGGGCAATCCATCAGATGCGGCTAAAGACCTTGGAAGTTCAAATAGACGCTTCAAAGACCTCTACCTGTCAGGCGGTGCTTACTTAGGCGGCACAGGCGCAGCCAATAAGCTAGACGACTACGAAGAAGGGACTTGGACTCCTGAATATACAGCACCATCAGGCGTGGCTACATACGGCGTTCAAACAGGTTCATACACAAAAGTGGGAAATAAAGTAACTGTAATTGCAGAGTTGCAAGCAGACAGGAACACTTTAAGCGGGCTGATAAAAATAGGCGGCTTGCCTTTTTCTTCAACTGGAACTGGCGGTGGTTTTTATCCGACTTTTGCGATGCGTTTTGGTAGTGATATGCCAAACTTGCTAGGTTATGTGTCAGGCAGTGAAATTAATTTAAGAAAACAAGCCACAAACGCAACCGGCTCTACAACACTGGATGAAACAGATTTAAGTACCGCAGGAACTGCTTATAATTATCTGTATTTCACTGCAACATACTTTACATAACAACAATACGCCTAGTGGATTCTAGGCGCAGACAGTCCAACCAAAGGAGATAAAAATGGCTTTAACAGAAGAAACATTGAACGACAAGATTGAGGTAGTCAGTCAAGGCGCTTGGTCATGCGTTCAAGTAAGAACAGCAACAGTTATCAAACGGGACGATGTTGAGATTTCACGGTCATTCCACCGCCACGTTGTAATGCCTGATGCTGACCTAAGCGCAGAAGATGCTGATGTATCTGCTATCTGCACCACCGTATTTACACAGGCTTGCAAAGACGCTTACGCAGCACACGTAGCTTCACAAGGAGTTTAATATGAACTGGACCATCGGAACCCTTGAAAGAACTCTTGCAGACGGTGGCGTAACTGTTGCCCACTGGCGCTGCACCGCAGCAGACGGAGACTACTCCGCATCATCCTACGGCACTTGTGGGTTTTCACCAGACCCTTCAGATCCTTCCTTTGTGGCTTATGACAGCCTCACGGAAGCTGATTGCCTCCAGTGGTGCTGGGACAACGGTGTGGACAAGGACGCTACTGAGGCTTCTCTGGCGGCTAACATCGAATCACAGAAGAACCCTGTATCTGGTTCAGGAGTGCCTTGGTAATGGAAATAGTATGGGACATCTTTAACTGGCTAACTGCTACCGTAACTTTGGCATCCGTTGTTAGTGCTATGACGCCTACGGACAAGGATGACAAGATTGTAGCTAAGATGAAGCAATTTGTTGACCTATTAGCAGTCAACATTGGTCATGCTTCAAAGAAATAAGAGGGGAATTGTAATGCAAGAGGAAGCTAAGACAATAGTGGATGGAATTGCGGTTTCAGGCGGGATCGCAAGTATTGTTGGCTGGCTTCCCGATGTGACCGCCCTGCTGACAATAGTATGGCTCTCATTAAGGATATGGGAATCGGATACTGTTCAAGGCTGGGTAGGGAAAAGTGATAGCAGAGATTAGTGCTGCGATAGCCGCAGTTCAAGCTGTTAATGGAGCGATCAACTCATTAAAAGAATCGGCTGGTCATGCAGGAGATTTGTCAGCTGTAGTAGGTCGATGGGCAGAAGCTACCGAGAAAACGCAAGAGGCCGAGAAGAAAGGCGCTGGCGTTATGTCCTACAAGGAGGCGCTTCAGTTAGAAAGTGTCACTAGGCAGCTAGCTAACTTCGATCGTCAACTGCAAGATATATGTTTGCTTCAGGGCCAGGGCGATCTCTATACAAGCATCAAACGGAGAATGGAAGAAAGCCGATTAGCGCATGAGAAGGAGGTTGCTAAGCTAAGGCTAAAAAGGAAGCAGCGCAGAGAAGCGTTACAGTTAGCCGGCACCATATTATTGTGGGGGATTTTCGGCATAGCTGTTATCATGGCAGCAGTGTGGGCTTGGGCTAGATTCAGATGATTATGGCCTTCATTCTGAAAGTTATGGTGGCTGGAGAACTGAGAGATACCGATCTGATGTACTTTAGGGATATCAAACGGTGCTCATGGTTCGCTAAGGCGATTGAGCTAGGCGACACACCAGATAAACAGTATCAGATATCGGCTTGGTGTGAGCCGGTTATGGTAAATGAAAACGTGAAGTTTTGGGATTAAACGGAGAGAGCAATGAGCGATTTTAGCATCGATGGGAAGCAATATAAGTTAGAAGATCTAACGCCTGAGCAACAAGAAAAAGCAGTTCGATTAAGAGAAATTTACAGTCAGAAGGCAACGCTACGAATCACCTTGAATGATCTGGTGACGCTCGAGCAAGCTTATGTAAATAGTCTACGGAACGAGCTACAACCGAAGGAAGAAGAGAAGAAAGAGGAGAAAGAAACCGGAGATCAGAATGGCGGCTAATCAATACAACGGTGAAATCGACATCACCTTGTACGATAAAGTCTACCCGATGAAGATCAATATGAACGTGATCGCTAAGTTCCAAAGTGAAACGCAGCACGATTATATGCAGGTCTCGATTAGGGCAATGAACGCCCTACGGAAAACGACAGGGCTAGATCCATTCGATCAATCTCAGGTGATGACAGAAGCGGTTAGCATGTTTGATGCGGCTTGGTTATTTTTCCTTGCCGCAAAAGAGATGGATAAGACCGTAACCTTCGAAGAGATACAAGAGGCCGTTCTATACGAGGGGCCATTGATGAAGGTTGAAGAGGATAAGATCATTGAATCATATCCGGTCAAGTTCGCTAATTTAGTTATATTTGCAACGCTAGGAGTAGTCGATAACGCAAAAAAGCAGTGATGGCAGAACTCGCCGAGGACGAATTCGAGACCTTCATCCAGAAGAAAGAGACTGCCGAACAGACGCTAGACATCCAGAAGATTATGTTATCGATTGTCGATAATCATAAATTTAGCATCAGCGAATTCTGGGAGATGCCATTAAGTCTAGTGATGCAATTATTAGGGATGTTCGAGCTACCTAAAAAGAAACCGATTAGTCGGAAGATGCTCGTAGAAAGAGAACGGTTCTGGAATAGGACGTATGGCACAAGTTGAAGAATTAGTAGTCGAGCTGAGTGCGAAGGTAGACGATTATAACCGTGCTATCAAAGATGCTATGGACAAGACCCAGCAAGGCGCTAATAAAGGCGGCAAGGCTGTCGGTGGTCTTAAAGGCAAGATTGAGGATATGGTGGGGGTATCCCTGCCATCATTCAAAGCGTTCGCGGTTGCTGCCGGTGGTGCCTTCGCAGTCAAGCAGATCGTCGATTATGGCGAGCAATATACTAATCTTCAAAACAAGATCAGGACCGTACTCGATCCGACCCAGAACTTAACTGATGTCACTCGGAACTTGCTCGAGGTCTCAAATGAATCTCGAACATCACTCGAATCTACGACTACTCTATACACCCGATTGAAGCGTAGCACCGAAGATCTAGGGTTAAGCAATCAGGAACTTTTCAACCTTACTGAAACGATCAATAAATCGTTTGCGGTATCTGGTGCGACTGCTGAGGAAGCCGCTGCTGCGATAACGCAGTTATCTCAAGGTCTTGCATCGGGTGCTTTAAGGGGTGACGAGTTCAACTCAGTATCCGAGCAAGCCCCTATCATTCTTGAAGCCGTAGCAGCCGCCACTGGCAAATCTAGGGGCGAGCTAAGAGACCTTGCGGCAGAGGGAAAGATAACCTCCGAGGTCTTAATCAAATCGCTCCAGGCTTACTCAGGGGTCATAGAGACCGACTTTAGTAGAGCCCAGGTAACCGTAGGACAGGCAAGCGAAAAGCTCTCAAACAACCTCCTCGTGCTTGTAGGAGAGTTTGATAAGGCGGCTGGTCTATCTGGTGGCACTGCCGAGGCCATTAATACATTAGCGAACACGTTGACTAGCTTGCAGCCGATTATCAAGCAGACCGGCGAGTTCTTTAATGAGTTAGCTAGTATTATCAGAGACTCGTTTACGCAATACGTAGATCTCGCAGCGGAAGCTGTAGAGAGTGCAGCAAGCACCCTATCGGGGGTCTGGGATTATATCTCTGACGGGGTAAGCGGAATCGTTGAGGACGTTAGCGAGGCCGTTGGTGGATCGGTCCCAGACGTTGTAAAAGAAGCCGCTGATGCGATCACCGAGACGATTAGTGAAACGGCGGCTGGTGTAGCGGAATTCGCTGGTGATGTTTCTACCGCAGTTGAGCAAGTCTTTGATGATGCTCGAGAGAAAAGATTAGAGAAAGTACAAGAAGCGGCTGATGCTGAGGTCGCTATTGCCCAGCAAAAACAAGAACAGATTGCTGAGATTGAGGCTGGCGAAAAGGTAGAGCTCAAAGAAGATCCAGAGAAAGCTGCTAAAGATAAGAAGAAAAAAGAGGACAAAGAAGCCAAAGAAGCCGAGCGTCTAAAATCAAAGCACACCAAAGAGTTGCTAGGTATATCTAAGAAATTCGCCAAAGAGGATATGGCTATCGGTGAGAGTGCCGTTCAGTTTACGAAGGACAAAGCTGCGACCTCGATCTTGGCGTATGCTGCCGAAGGTGCAGAGAAGGTCATCTCTCAACTAGGCTTGCCAGGGATACCGATTGCCGGAGCGATCCTAGCCGGTGGTGCTGCGCTTGCGAATAAGGTTCGAAGTCTAGGCACTGGAGGTGGTGGTGGATTAGATACCGGAGCCGGTGGAGCAGGAGGAGCCGGTGGCGGGGCAGGACCAACTATTGCGACCAGAGAGATAGAGCCGGAAACCGCTACATTCAGAGCTGATATTGCCGGAGGTACTGGAGCGACCAGTCAAATGATTACCATATCCGCGCCACCTGGGGATAGCATCGGCGAAGCGTTAGCAGAATGGATTAATGACGGGATCAAGAAAGGAAGGATCCAAGGAGCAGGCGGGTGAAGATATCTCGTAACAATAAGATTCCTGATTATGATTCGATTACGGTCACCGGCGATGATAGTGGCGATGATGTAACCAAAACCACGACCGCTGACTTCAGTACCGCGTACTCTAGTGCGGGAACAGGGTCTAGTCTCTTCATTCAATACAATTTTGCTAGCAGCTTCGTTTGCGAATATATAGCGATTGCTGGTAGTAACGTAGGCAGTCTAAGTGGATCTTTCAATGTCTATATCGATGGGAGCGTGAAAGATACCGTTAGCTGCGAGGCTGATCGAAGGAATTCGGTCATTATGTGTACGTTCGACGCTACGAACGTGACCAGCAGCGTCAAGATTCAGTTTCAAAAGCTCAGTAGCAATAGTGATATCGTCACCATTGGATTAGTAGCAGCCGGTCAAGTTTGGAGTCTAGGCGGTCAAGAACAAGAGCAAGCCGGATTCTTGCGAAACTGGATGACCCGTAGTGAGAAGGTTCGAACGCAGGTTAATGAATCAGCTGCGCCGGTTGCTTATGTCAAGCAAAGGATCGCTCGACCTGGAACACTAACGTTAAATAACATCAAGAGATCAAACCTAGGGTCTAGCCCATTCGATTCAGGGACTCCGTTTGGGGATTTCTTAGATCATGTCTACGATGATGGGTTCTTCTTTATGAAAGAAAATGATGGCAGTGTACTACCGGAGCAGCCACAATCATCGTCATTATGTTTTGATGCTCAGTTCTTACCACCAGCCGCTCATCCTGATACGAGGCAACTGAATAACCTACAGCTAACCTTTAAGACATACACAGGTTACTAAATGTCGTTCGCTGCTAATGCCCTAGCACTAAATCAAGAGCACTTCGCGGTGGTCAAATTGACCCTGCCCGCGTTTAGCTCTGGCGATACCTGTACGCTCGCAGAATACGAAGGCGAATTCTTTAACTTCTATACATCTAACGGCAAGAGATTTCTGACTTCCGCAGGATACGAATTTAAGGTTCAGAATGATACGGGCTACTATACGCCACTGACCTGTGATGAAACCTATACCTCGGGGACCAAGGATTATTACTTCGCCACCGAGAACGTGCCTCTGAACTATGGTAGACCGCCATCTAGCTCTGGAATGCCGGCAGATATAATCGAGATCACCGATCCGATTCATCCTGTAATTCTAAACATCACGGAAACCGTAACCGAGCTACAGCCTGGAAAGGGTCTATCTATACAAGGTTCAGCAAAGATCGTGATGAGAGATTTCGTCGGCGATCCTGGGCCAGTCACTAAGACTTACCTGGGGACTTATTTCGGCAAGCTTGATGCTCGTAATGTCCTTATCAATAAGGTCGTTGAGATCCATCAGCATCACGTTCTTTCAGATAATATCTATGCTGATTCTGATGCGGAGGTCCGAAAGTATTACGTCGAATCGTTTACGCAGAACGCGAACGGTACGTGGACGCTGAACTGTAAAGACCTTATGAGCAAGCTGGACTTCGATAAGGCACAGTTCCCTAAGCCTACCGGCGGCACTCTACGGGCTGCGATCAACGATACCGATACAGCGATCCCCGTAGACTCATCAACCGATTGGAACCAAATCAGCACGCCTTACGTGATAAGAGTCGGTGACGAGTTTATGAAGGTCACGGCGGTTAGTAATAACCAGACAGCGACAGCGGAGCTCACGGTAGCGACTCGAGGATCTAATATCGTATTCACAAACACGATCTCTCGAACTACCAAAGACGATCACGATACTGGCGATGATGTCCAGATCTGCTATACCTCGGACAATCAGAATATCGCTGACTTTTTGAAATACGTTATGGAGGATGCAGGATTCGCATCGGGTGATTTAGATTACTCGAATTGGTTGTTAGAAATCGCTGAATGGCACCCGAGCGATAAGATCGACATGATCTGGCACGAGCCAACATCATCTCAGGAAGTCGTGCAGAAAGTCTGTACCGATTTTCTTCTAGATATGTGGTATGACCCCGTAGCCCTAAAGGTCAAGATGGCTGCGATCAGCGTATGGCAAGAGTCAGGTGCAACGGTTGAGGAAGGTAAGCAGATCAATCGAGATACATTCCGAACGATACCGAAAGAGAATTTAAGATATAGCCGAGCGTTCATTTACTACGACAAGCCGTTCAAGGTTAAGAACGATGACGTTGAGAACTATCGAGCACTCTCATTAAATATCAATTCAATACCCGAGGGAGTAGGTTTATTTGGCGAGCCGAAGACTAAGGAATTCAAGAACTCTCCGATCCTAGGTCAGAATGCTGCTGCGTTGCTTGTGCAGCGTACTACGGCACGATTCGGGTTCACTCCCGAGGAATATACCTGGGAGACCGAAGAGCGATTCCTAAACTATTCGACCGGCGATATCGTTGACATTCTAACGAATGATAAACAAGGGTTTGACGGTAGACCTAAATCTGTTCGAGCACAAATCACGTCGGTCCAGCCGATCTACAATATAGGTCGAAAGTATCGCACTAAGGCTCTAACGTATGAGCCAGCGTTCGCAGATGGTACGGTCTTCACGATTGACCAGAATAGCAACAATCTCAATCTGCATACATTCGTCGGTGGACCTTCCGGCGTAGTCAATGTGACTATCGTTATAGACGGGGCATCTATTAGCTCGAGTTCTCATCTCATACCAGCGATCATTGCCGGTGGATTCACTGCTGGCTCTACGATTAAATTAATTTTGATTAATAACGCGGATCTACAGGCTGCTGGTGGTCCTGGCGGCGAAGGGGGCGCGTCTGTATACGATGGCGAATCCGAGACTTGTGTAGGCTTCCCAGGCGATATCGGTGGTGATGGTGGTACGGTATATGCCGCACAGGGTATCGATACAGATATATATCTCGGCGGCACAATCGATTCGTATACTTCAGTCGGCACATTGAAAGCCCCTGGTGGTGGCGGCGGCGGTGAAGATGGGTTCTCAGGCGGTAGTTCTGCTTCCGATGCAATAGGCGGCGATGGTGGTGGCGGTGGTGCAGGTAATATCCCTGGCGGCGGTGGTGCTGGTGGGTTCGCAGCTAGCCCTGGAACATCTGGCACATCAGGCGATCCTGGCGATACTTCGGGCAATGGTGGCGCTGCTGGAGGTGCAGGTGCAGGTGCTGGTGGTAATTGGGGGACGGCTGGATCTAATGGTGATTCCGCTGGCGGTGCTGCTGGTAAGGGTATAACGAAAACCGGAGCTGTCGTGAATATCTACACTGACGGGAACTCCGGTCGATTCATTAACGGTTCTGGTGATACGCCAGATGCTACGACTTAAAGGCTAGGACATAGGTCTCGGGGTTCCCCTCATCTCTCCACTACCCCGATCAGGTGCGAGTCCTGACTAGCCTCCCTTACTATGAGCTATATTTTATCTTTGAATTCTTCAAGCCATTCAGCGTTATTGGATAAAACTTTTTTAGCTCGAAGCAGAAAAGCTGCTCCTCCTTCATGTGATCTCCTTGAGCATCCTACGCTTTGTAGGTCTGGGTTTTTTACTTGATAATCATAAAACGCTTGTAGACGCTCTAACGAGCTAGCGCGATGACTTACGATAGTGGCATTTTGTGGCTGATCTTCTAGCATCTCAATGTATTCCGAAATAGCAGATAATGAACCTATATCTTTACCTCGAAAGACCATTGTCGGCTCATCCTCGGGTAATGTATAACCATCAATATGATTCATTTTCCCATTAACTATTGGATATTTGGGATCGCTCATAATTTTATCCTTATAACTAAAAGGGTATATTATCCTCTGCTTCAGAAGGTCTCATAGTAAACCCTAGCCTTGGGTCAAGGATCGCTAGGCTTATTTGAGGGCCATTTTGACCATCGTACTGGTTAATCCTAAGCCCTGAGCCGCTGACCTCTACGATAGCCCCTTTGACGAGTGTATCGCGGTGATAGTTGACCTGCCCCTCGTTACGTAGGAAGAACGCTGCTTCGTAATTCGTCCACTGGGTTTCTTTAGTCTTCGAATCGTAGAACTTAGCCCCTAGCCTAATCGAGAAGCCGGTGGCCTCCCCTGCCTCAAATTGACGCGCATCTTGATTTAATTTTCCGGTGACACTAATAGACATTCTTTTCTCCAATCTTTTTTTTCATTTGTTCCATCTTATCGAGGAAGGTTGAGAGTGCATTTTCTAGCCCCTTGATATAGGTATCGTCCCTGAAGACGGTACAGATAAGCGGAGGCATCTTGGGATGATAGGACATAAAATCCCATCGGTCGGTTTCGCATAGCCAAATACAACCTTGGACCTGCGGATAATAGACGGAAGGGCATTTCCCTTCGTCTAAATACTTGACGTGAGTTTTAGCCATTGGACACTTGATCTCGAGGTGCATCCGGTCTGGCGAGCATCCGATAGTCTTCTCATCGTTGGTCACGAATCCAAGCACTTCAGTCTCTACGCCATTGATGAACTCGTAAGCACTTACAGCATCTGGTTCTAGGTCATTGCCTCGCTGCATCCATTCATTCTTATAGACATCGACTGGCTCACCGGCTAGCGACTCAGCGACTAGCTTATACATATATTCTTGAGCGCGGGTTGATGGCTTGCCAGTAGCCGAATAGATATCAGCGAAGTTCGAAGCAGTCGGCATGCCGAGGCGTAGCGTCAACCACTCCTCGGTGCCTTGTTCGCAGTCATGGATAATCATGCGTTCACCTGATCGGCTTCATTGTACTCTTCGATCCATGCTTCGATTTCATGATTTTTCTTGATGTTCATTAAAGCGAGCGCTTGTTCGTACATCGTCGTGGTCATCTGATCGAGCGATTGGATCTTAAAATGCTTCAGGAACTTATCGAGATCTCGATTCTTATTCTCTATGTGCATCTTGATTTCATCGCGTTGTTTTTGGTCACACAAATCCACGTTTCGTGTGATTGACTTTTGCGAATCTTTATCTGCCGAGGGTAGGTCTTCACCAGCATAAATGTAATGACCTAATCCGAAGAGGGCTAGGCACTTGACCATGCAACGCATCTTCGCATCACTGATCGCTCGTGCATCAGGGTTCGGGATCGCTTTATTGCGATGATCCATGACGGGAAGCCACATTGAGTGACTCTTGACATCATTCTCCCAAGGGATCGTAACGGTACAGTGAACCGTCATCGTGCCATCGGCGTGCGTTTCGTTGTCGTGGAAATCGACTTCTGAGTATGGGTAATGATCCATGAGGGTAGCCCATGCCCACGTCCAACTCAGGTATTTAAGCTTGACCTTATCTCCTTTGGTTTCGATATGCTCGCTGACATCAATTGCGCTTAGTGTTTGCCAAATACTCATTTTTTTTATCCTCTGCTGATTTAACGATTGCCTCGATTCGTGTTGCCATGTCATCGAGTTCTAGTTTGTCCTTATCACTTAGTTTAACTCCGTTGAGAGTAACGAAGCGCCACAGTCGTGATGAGGCACCGTGAAGGCATAGCAGGTTATCAATTAACATGATAGCCCCCACAGATTTTTCTCCAGATCCTTCGAGTGTCTTCGTACTTAAAGTCGAAGCCTTCGGGTAATCCGTCTGGATAATGTGCTTCAATGAATTCATCGACGATACCATCACCTTCGCCCATCAGATCGTATTTGTCCCACTCGATCCAAGCGAAGAACTCAGGATAGAAATGTACGAGGTAAGCTCGAACAGCATTACGCGCTCGAGCAGCGTCTATGTCGAACATTAGCTTAGTCGTTTGCAGCGCTTGGTATTGGCTCCAAACTAAGTACCAGGGTTGATACTGAATATCATCGTCCATCGATTATCTCCTTTGCTGATAGGTTAATTATTATCGATGTCTTGCCTAATGTAAAACCTTTTTTTTCGTTATTTTGTGAGGTAGAATATGCGCCGAGGAGAGCTATATGAAAACACTAACCCTAACCGATTTCCTGGATCAGTCAGGAATGAACATGAATTCATTCGCTAACAAGATCGGAGTCAGCCGCCAGCGTGTCCGTCACTGGTCGCTAGTGAATACGTGCTATGTGCAGACCGATGACGAGTTGAACATCAAGGAAGTTCTGATCATGCGTCAGAAGACGGTCTACAAGGAAGGCAATTAGAAAGGCCCACCGGAGTGGGCCCAAGGGGTCTCAAGGAGACTAGGTGTCATCAGCAAGAAGACTCGAAAAGAATAGCAAGCCAAAAAACAAAATAAAAGGCTTTTTTTTTACCATCAGATGGTATTTAATAAGCGTGTCGGCGGGGCTGCCAACCCCTGAAGGCCGATTTGAACTGGGTAAAGAAGAACCGTGCGCAAACCGACACGGACGTTATCATACCACCTCGTATCAAATCCCTTCAAGCCCGTTGATCATGCGTCTGGCAGAAGCGTGCCAGCATTGCAGATAGCGCTAATCCGTGAGCACGTTGTAGGTCTGACCACTTGACCCGATTCACGTCCTTGAATTGCAGCAGATCCCAAGCGGGATTTAGTAAGGGTTGCGCCTTACTGGGAAAGCGAAAGCCCATGAGTACCGCATCTTCGGATGTTCCCCATGAGCTACCTAAGTCGAGTCGCGTTCGATACGGTAGGGGGATGCAACAGGGAAAAAGTGGAGCTATGTCTAAAAAAAATGAGGGTACAAAAATGCAATGCAAATGCGGAGCAGAGATCGAAAGCACCAGCCGGATGATAAAGACCAAGCAGAAGGCTCAGGAATGGTCAGAGCGGACGGAGATCGAAGTTCCAGTAATCCTCACTCATTTAGTCTGTAACGGCTGCGGCAGAGAAGGTAGGATCATCTTCTCAATGGATGGAAAAGAAATCATAAGGAAAAATATGTAATGGACTTGAGACCTCATCAGCAAAAGGCAATCGATCAGATCGATCAATCAATCAGCAAAGGCAATACTAGAATCATGCTCGCAGCGCCTTGCTCCTTCGGGAAGACAAGGGTAGCAGTTGAGTTATTACATCGAGCAGCGAAGAACGGCCAACGAGGAATCTTCCTCTGCGACCGAATCAAGCTAGTTCAGCAATCAATCGAAGAATTCGCTAAACAGGGAATCGACTTTGGCGTGGTCCAGGGCTATGACAATCCGCTCTCGAAGTGGTACTCAAAGACCCAGATCGTTAGCGTTCAGACCATCGCTCGACGGAGACTATGGCCAGAGGCAGATTTGATCATAGTAGACGAGGCGCACACGCACTATAAGACCATCACTAGGATGATGGCCTATTATAAAGACGCTATTTTCATCGGGCTAAGTGCGACGCCATTCGCTAAAGGATTAGGCGAGTTCTATCAAGACTTAATCGTACCGATCACATCGAATACCTTGATGGATCTAGGGTATCTATCGAAGGTCAAATACTACGGCGGCAGATCAGCGAATCTAAAAGGCATCAAGAAGAAAGCACTCAAGACTGGCGGCTCTGACTATGATCCGAGAGAATTAAGTGAGCGGATCGAGAAGGACGTTCGACTAGCTGGCGACATCATAGAGAACTGGAAACGATACGGCGAGAACTCACAGACCATAGCCTTCACGCCATCGATCAATCATTCCAAAACCCTAGTCAGGATGTTCAAGGAGGCAGGGATACCCGCAGAACATATCGACGGCTATATGGAAGACCGAGAACGGCAATTAATCTATCAGGCTCACGACGAGGGTAGATTTAAAATCCTGTCATGCTCGAGGTTGCTCAATACTGGTTATGACGCGCCATCTGTTCGATGCATGATAGACGCCTACCCTACGAAATCGCTCATCACTTACGTTCA
>Ga0208644_1000596_pt1 | contig 31856 bp, 54 predicted proteins | sample VirMetDEL_Nov_18_FD_184517 | JGI IMG/M metagenome (GOLD analysis project Ga0208644, IMG submission 184517) | Aqueous microbial communities from the Delaware River and Bay under freshwater to marine salinity gradient to study organic matter... | ecosystem: Environmental > Aquatic > Marine >...
TTAATCTTGGCAAGCATCATTTGCATTTCTTCTAAGCTGATTGTCTCCGAAGCCTCTGAACGATGTTTGTAAACCCCTCCGTTATTGATTTGGTACATCGCAAAAGGAAGATAACTGCTCTGAGCAAACCAGATAAGCATAGGCTTAATATAATCGTCCAATAAGTTTTTATAGTTTGCGTTCCCAATATCATCAATAGTACCGTTTAAAATTAGTGTCTGTAGCTTAGTGTACAACTTACCACCCAAATATGTTTGAATGTGTGTGTCCTGCGCTACTTCAATAAACTGCAATATCTTATCGTTATCAACATTTCCATCAATGATAGACTTGCGTTTTATGTCGTTTATAGTTATGAATAGTGCCTTGTTAGCCATAATTATTTAGTTTTAGGATAAGCACCTCCGTTTGGCATATCAGCAGGTCTAATACCTACTTCTGCTGGATTAACAGGCTCTACAAAACCTTCAGACTTAGCCTTAGAAGCATCTACTTCGGACCCAGCTTGTACTTTAAGTCTATATACCTTTCTCTCCCATAAGTGCTTGCAGTTCTTGCCACCTTTGAATTTTAATAGTGAATAGTTGCGTTTCTGATGACCAAGCTCTGCATTCACCCCGTTGAAAGACATCATATCAATGTCCTCTTTACGGAACACAATGTTTCTCTCAGTAAGAGCCTCCATCTTCTGACAGAACAATCTACTTCCAGGACTCTTTCTCATCGGAGAATAAGCATAACGCACCTTAAATCCGTTATTGTCTTGCTTAGAGTTCTTCTCTGGAGACGCATCACGCTCTGACACCTCTTTTAAGGCTATTTTAAGCTCTTCTAACGAACTTTCTGTTCCATCTAATACTTGGCTATCAACAAGCTCCCATTCATCGCTTACAACCTCTCCTAAATCAAAAAGAGTATTATATAGTTCTTCACCTTCTTCATCAGAGAAGTCATCCATCTCACAAGACTCTAAGTCAGAAGATAATTTAGCCTTCTCACCAGTCTCTTCTTCTTTGCGGACTTTAGTCTCGATGTTGTCAAGTTCCGTAAACTCGATAGGTTGTAGAGTAACAAAGTATAGGTTTAAGTAGATACCATTAAAGTTTAGTATCTCGTTAAAGCCATCAATAAGGTCTCTTTGGAAAGGTCTGATTACTACGTTATCCATAATAACAGAGGCAGTCCTAAGCTCTTCGGCGTTGTTACCAAAGCCTGTATTGTCTTTAATACCCATAAGGATAGGAGACACAATTCTGTGACCCATCATAATCTTTTCTCTTGCCTCAGTAGATAAGAACTGATATTGTGCGTGTGCATCTGGCAAGTGAATAGGTTGTAAGTCAGCTTGAGCATCAGCAGATTCGTTGAAAGTAAGAATAAACTTACCTGCATTAGAAGACCCACTGAATTTATCATATATCTTGCGCTCTATAATTTCTTGAGTCTCCTCTGGTGGAACACCATTGTTGAAGTTAATCAAAAGAGAAGGCTGAAGACCATTCTTTATATTGTTGATATGGTAGTTAGAAACTTCCTCTTCTAAGTTACAATACTGAAGACATCCGTTGTAGTCAACAGGAGCATAGTAATAGAAGCCAGATTTATAAGGTTTGATAACAAACATCTCAATAGTCTCTGTCTTACTGCCATTGCCAAAAGAAGGTATTCTCTTAGGTTTATCTTGTGGTTTAATATCACACCACTTAGGATGGTAATACCAAGCCTTAATCTTGCCCTCAGACGCTTTCTCTGCTCTCAATGTTTCCATTGGGAAGTGTAGCACCTGTAAGATTTGTGTCTTTTGTTTGTTATATACAACTTGAATAGCTGCTTGACCAAGCATCTTGTAGTCATTTACAATACGCTTTACATCTTTAGCTTTAAAGAGAAGTTTAAATTTGGCATACATCTCTGGCTTGATGTCGCTATCTGTAGCCTCAAGACCTCTACCATAAATCATTTCTGAAATACCATTTATACACCCAGCATTAGTTGGGCTGCCCAAATAACGCTCAATAAGCATATCAAAGTAATCGTTGTACTCTCCGTACTCAACCCAGTCTCTGTTATATACCTCTTTAACTTCTGGAGAGGCATATCCAGACAGATTCACAACCTTTACAGAACTCTTGTATTCTGCTTTAGGCTGAGGCTGGGCTTGCATCGTTACTCTTCCTATTTTCTTAGTCATATCTTATATAATAATGTAGTCGTTGCTTTCACCATCTTCATACTGCTCATAGTAATTAGTATTGATAGTATGTTTAACGGTTTTATTTGATTGAGAAGTGACATACGCCTTATCTCTAAACCAAAGCACGCCACCCTTTTTAAACTCTAAATAATATCCATATCCTTCCTTGAGAATAGTAAAAGCAACATCTATTGTTACAAAATTACTTACATCTGAAGCAACTTCAGCAACTAAATCAGAGAAACTCTCACTAATCCCTGTTCCATCTTCAGTAATAACAAGACTAATGTTGTCAAATGGCGCAGCAAGAGTCGGAAAGTTTCTTGGCACTATCTGCAAAGTTTGTTCTGAAGTACTTGGGTTTAGCCTAATCATATTCTTCTTATAATGCAAACTCAACAAAGAGTTCTATACATATAACTAAAAACTACTTTTTTGTTTCATATATGTGTATAAAAAAAGAGGAGGCAAATGCCCCCTCTAAGTTTATTGCAACAATTTGGTTAATTAAGAACCAGATACAATAGTGAATCCAACCGCAGAAGGAGTATCTCCTAAGAAGTTTGCAGGTTTCTTCTCCATACCAGTTAAAGTAAGAGTGTAACCAGACAAATCAGACATAGCAGTACCAGTAACGATAGTTCCTCCAGTTACATCACATCCATGTTCAAGACCAGCCAAGAAGTAGTTTCCGTTGTTATCTTCTACGATAACGTGAGGTCTTCCGTAAGCAAGAAGTTTTAGTTCTTTGTGGTCAGCAACAGTTAGTTTTTTAAGAGTTACTTCTACTACTTGCTCGAAAGCGGTAGTTCCAGTATCTCTACTTGATTGAATGTTTTGAGTGAAAGAAGATGCACCTTTAATTTCGTATTTATATGCGTTTGGAGTACCAGCAATAGCGTCAATCACGTCTGTGTTCGTTGCATCGTATGTAATAGCTCCTAAGTCTCCGAAATTAACAAAGTACAAGTTCTTTAATCCTCCAACTGAATCTTTGCAAGGTTCAAGTCTTCCTAATGATAAATCACAAGCCATTTGTATATATTTTAAAAGTTAAGTAATTGTAGGTAGTTGTTTAATTAAAAAAGGGCAGGCAGGCTTTCGGCTTACCTACCCTTTCTCTATTCAATCATTAAGATTATGCAGGAGTGTAAAGAACGATGTCAGAACCAATTCCGTATTGTACACCAGCGGTTAGGCGCATAATAACTCTTACATTTTGAGAACCATCCAAGTCAGCCATATCGATAACTTTAACTTCGTTGTGGTCAGACAACAAGCCAGTACCGAAGTACAAGTTAGATTTCTCAGCAGCTACCATATAGTTGTCAGCAAGTCCGTTTGCAACGAAGATTTTTACACCATCGAAAGACAAAGAACCGTTGTTCCACCATTGAGTACCTTGAGCGTTAGTACCATTAGCACCAAGACCAGAAGCACCAAATCCGCCAAGAGCGCGTACATAAGCACGAGCTACATTTTGAGAAACGTACAAGTAAAGGTCTTCTTTTCCGTACAATTCAGCAGGGATAGCATCGACTACTTTACCCATTTCAGCGATTACGTTAGCAGCAGTAACAGAAGTGCCAACTACATCGATTACAGTAGCATCAGCAGTCATAAGAGGCACAAAACCATCAAATTGTCCAGCGGTAGCGTTAGCACCTCTCCAGATGTTGATTTCGTTAGCTTGAGCAACTTTAGCAGCAACGTGAGCAATTAAGAAGTCAGCGAAAGAAGGAGGCAAGTTGTCAAATGCAGAATATCCCATTTGTACTGCTTCCCAGTCAGAACGGAAGTCTTTTTTACAAAGTTGCAAGTTAACTTGGAACTCTTCTGGTTGAAGAATACGCTCAGTCAAGGTCAAAGTAGAAGTAGGGTCAAAATCACAAGTAGCGTTTTTCAACAAATCGTTAGTTGCAATTTTCTTGATTACTTCTTTGTACTTGATGTTCGGTTTGATTTCGATTCCACCATTTTCGATGGTAGAGGCTGACAAAAGAGCGGCAGAGATATATTTGCCTGCAAATTCACCAGCGTAGGTAGTGGTAATTGAAGTAGTAGTAGCCATTTTAAATTAATTTATTAGTTAGGTTTATTATTTAGCAATTTTAGACATTACCAAGTCAAGAGTAGTCATCGGTCTGTTTTTAGCAAACAAATGCATTTCTTGTTTTGATACTTCAGCCTCTGGAGAGTGTAGTAGAGGTTGAGCTGCTTCTTGAAAAGACAAGTCTTCATTTAGTTCAGCAGGAACTTCCATTTGCTCTTCAGATTTCATATTCTGCATAATGGCATCGTACATTGCTTTCATTTCAGCAATAGCACCTGCCAACTCTTCTTTGGTAGCATATTTTTCCTCACCTTCAGCAACATCCTCAACAACATCCTCAGGAGACATTTCGTCTTCTGGAGATGAAACAGGAGCTTCAGCAAGTTCTTCAGCTACCACTTCCTCAACTTCGGGTTGTGCTTCCAATTCAGCAGAGATAACTTCAGCTTGCGCCTCAACATCTTTTACTTCATCTTGAGCAACCTCCTCAGACAAGAAAACATTCTTTAGTTTCTCAACGAGTTCTGTGGCTTTCATATAATTAATTTTGATTAGTATTTAGGTGTTATTTAAGTTTAACAACGAAAATCTATTTATATAACTATAGATATTAATTCTGTTGTATTTTTAACTTATTTTTATTTATCCGTTATGGCTTACAATAACTCTTGCGCCATTAGGTAACTTATCTTCTTTAACTTCAACCTTCTCTAAGATTGGTTTAGCTTCAATCGGTTTTTGTGCTTGTTTCTCTAATTCTTTCTTCTTTTTCATAAATAGTGATTTAAACATTTAACTTATTTTAGTTATATTGCCAATACCCTGAGCCTGCATAGACCCATCGCAACACTTTCTTGAATATGTGTTGTCTTTACATAAACAACCTCTATTGCCAGATTTAGGGCTTGTTCTACTTGCAGTCTTATTCTTTTTAAGCATAACTTTGTGTTTTTTGTATGAAGTAAATAATATCCCAAACTTGCGCAGTGCCACCTTTAGCAGTTACTCTCCATTGAGAACCATTAGCTACAAAACTTGAATCGGCATAGTATTGGAATACTTGATGATAATCGTGAGCAGCATCATTTCCTTTTGGGAATGTAATGGTGTCTCTTATTCTGTCGTATGGTGTTCCGTTGCCACCCTCAAAATGAATCTCCAAATAAGTCTGATTCGCATTTGGTGCAGAATACTTAAATACGATAGTCATAATATAAGTATCATTTAGATTGTCGGCTAATACCTTTAATGAAGTAGAATTATAGTAATCTATTCCAGTCTGACTTCTATATGCGGTTGCAGCATTGTTTGGCAATACAATCTCAGTATCTTGCAATAAAGGGAGCTTGTTGCTTGATGTCCATAAACCATCGTCATATCTTGACCAACCCAATCCTTGTCCAGCAGCACTCTGTGGATATACTTTTACATTCTCACCATTGAAGCCCATATAAAGAGCCTCATCGGTGACTTGCATAGCACCTTGCTCAATGTTTAAGTTGTTTACTTCAGCTTCAGTAGTTTCCTGAACGTGAACCTTATAAGATGTATTATAAACCGTACTCATCGACCTTGCCCTTTATATAGTTTCTTGTAATTCTTACTTGATTTAAGCACAGAGGTTTGACTCTTTGCGTGTACGTTAGGGCGAGATACTTTAGGTTTCTCTACCTTTATAGCTACATTCTGTTTTTTAGTTGCCATCTATTTCTTTAAGTTTAGATATTGCCCAGTTAACTCCAGCACTTCCGCCCCAAGCATCCCACATAAGACCTCCGCATCCTTCTGAATAAGGAACATCTTTGTTTTGCTGATGGCGTTTAAATGAAGCCATTCTTGCTATTGTAGAACGAGTTAAACCTTCACCACTTGCAAGTTGATTAGCTCTTTGCTTTCCTACAGATGTTCCGCAGCTTCCCCAGCCATTCTCCTCAGCCCATTTCAAGGCTCTACGCGCATTATTTTTAGCAGCTTGAGGATAATCACTATAAGATTGTAATTCGATGTTAGACGCGCTTAAAATGGCTTCTTCGAGTTCGTAAATCTTAGACAAAGCCTCCATCTCATCAAAATCAAGAGTTTCTTTGGCTTTTAGGCGTTCTCCTTCAATAGAGAATCCTTTTACCTTACCAGTCTTTACATACTCGTCCCATACATCTTGATTGTTTACCTTCATAGAAACCATCCAAGTTCCTACGGGTACATCCAATCCGTAGAACGCACTCTTGTCTTTCTGCAAGTCCTCAACAATCCAAGACTCAACTACAGACATACCACTTAAACCAACCTCGTGTTCTAATGTAGAGTTGTTCTGCTTTCCTCTTGATAAGAATAACTCGGCAGCCTTTCTTACTGTGTCTTCGCTGAAAACAATGTAATACTCTTCATCTTCGTTTCTTCTATATATCTTCTTGTTTGGGATAAGAGCCGCACCCATAAGGATGCGTTTCTCTTTGTCCACTTCAGCAAGATTTACATTCTCTTGCATTGCTGATAGATATATAAAGTCTTCTTCGATTGCTGGATTCTCTACGATTGAGATAGCTTCTATTCCGCTGAACTCATCGTTTTCATCTACAAATAATTCTATAGTTCTCATATATATGTAACTTAATTGTTTAAAATTGTTTTAAATTGTAGCCGCGCTAACTCTGTTTCTGTCCAGTTCTTGAGCAGTTGTCACATCTTTAGCTACCACATAGGTTTTAAATGGTTTATCAAGTTGCGCTTGTACAAGTTGGGCAAGTTGACTAACATTAGATTGACCTACAACATTAAAGTCTGGTGCTTGTACAGATGTCTCCGCGCCAGCAGTACTTCCCGTGCTTACGCTTGGCGGTGTAGAGGATGCAGATGACTGAAACTGTTGTTTAGAAATCATAGCTACTTGAGCAAGACCTAAAGCGGTTGCGGCAGCAGCAGCGAGAGCAGCTCTAATAGGTGACGTTGGGTCAAAGGATAATTGAGAAACATAAGCCTTTAAAGCAGCAGAGGCGGTGTCCATCAAAGCCATAGATATTCTAAACGCTTTATCTGTTTTAAATCTTTTCTTCTCTATCTCCTCCTGCTTTAATCTCAGTTTTTCGTCATTAGCTGCGATTTGCTGGTTTATCTTTTCTTTCTCTTCCTTAGATAGGTTTTCGTTAGCAAGCCTCGCTCTAAGCTCATTATTTATGGCGTTAGTTTTATTTTGTTCCTTTTGGGATTGAGCCTCAAAGTCAGCATTAATAAAGTCAGAAAGTGCCTGAACATATTCCTTAGACTTATCTATATTATCAGCAATTTGAGTAAGAGTAGCTTTTCTAATAGCTATTTTAGCTTCTTCAGCTTTTCTTGTATTTTCTACCTCAAGCCTGTGCAAGTCTTCTTCAAGAGCAATAACTATTTCTCCGCGCTCTTTTCTTAACTCAATCTCTCTTTGCAAGTAAGCCTTATCTCTTTCAAAGTTTTCCTGTCTATGCTCTTCTTGTTTCTCAAGCCTTGCAGTCTCGTTTCTTTGAGATTGTTCTATATACTTCTGTTCAGCTTCTCTTGTGGCGTCTCTTGATATTTTAAAAGCGTTAAACGCAGCATCTAACTGCTTGTCATTTTGAATCTGCAACTGAGTATTGAACGCTTCATTTAGCATAAGCATTGCGTCATTAAACTCAGCCTCAGCCTCAAGAAGTTCTCCTTTAAGGGTTTCGTCAGCCTCTAATTTAAGCCTTCTATAGTTTTCCTCATCTTGCTCAGTCCACTTCTCATCTTCTTTAGCTTGATTTCTTCTCTCGTCAAGTTGTTTGACGTAGTTTTCTTTTCTTAAAGTCTCCTCATCTATAAATTGTTTCTTCTTAACATCAAGAGCGGCTATAGCAAATCCTCTTTCTTGCTCTATAGCTTCCAAAGCACTAAGATTCGCGTCTTCTAAAGAATCTTGTCTATATTTCTCTATTTCAGAAGATAAGTCAAACAAGTTTTGTTTAAAAGTAGCTAACCTTGCAGAGTTTCTTTTTTTATTCTCTTCTTCTATTGTTGTATCTATTTTAGAAAGACTCTCAACTATTGTATTTACCTTACCTGCCGCCGCGTCACTTTCTTGAAGCGCAACATTAGCCATAGATTTGAAACTTTTTCTTATAGACTCATCACTTGAGAACATTTGATTTGTTAACTTAGAATACCAAGTAGGGAAAAAACTCAACTCAGCTATATATTGCCTCATAGCTTTAACATCGTCTTTTCTATATATTTGAGCCAACTTATCAAGTTTAGCCTTGGCTTCGTCTGATTTTTTTATCTCATCATCAAGTTGCGCTCTTAATGATTGCACTTTTATGTATTTAACAATCTCCGCATTTAAATCAACAAGATTGTCTTTGTTCTGTTTTATTATATCTTTAAGTTCGGTAGACTTAGATGCTATTCTTGAGAGAAGAACCCGCCTTTCTTCTTCTGATGTGTTTACATCGTTTAGCTGCCTCAAATAACCATTAATAACAATGCCAAGCTCTTGTGCGCTTTTAGACATTGAACTCATAGACTCCGCTGCTTTTTTATTACCTAAAGCAAACCTTTCAATAAGAGCGATAACTACTTGAAAACCAACAATAAGACCGAGTGGGCCGAGAAAAGCTCTACCAAGAGCTGCCAATCCTTTCGCGAGACCTCCAGTAGTGGCTATAAGCGTAACCATCAAAGTTGATAACTGAGACAAGTTGTTTGCCATAGCAGTCCATCCGTAGTTAGCATCGGATATAGTTCTACCAATCTCGACAAGTGCAGCTCCAGCTAAACCAGTTTTGTTTGTTAGGTCTTTAGTCTTTGTTGCGGCTTGTTCTGTAGTTTCACCTAAGTCTTTCATCTTAGATACACTACGCTCAATAGCCTTAGCGAACTTATCTACATCTTTTTCGGAACGAGATAGGTTTTCAGAAACCTGCCCCATAGCAATGTTAACGCTTGAAGCGTCAACCGTAATCTTTATTAACTTATCTAATTCTGCCATTGTCTGTTTCTTTTAATGCTTTCCTTTAATTCTTTTAAGTTTGTCGGTGCTTTATACTTGCCTTTAGCGATGTCTATATCCTCATCACCTATATACCAGTCTGAGTTGTTTAGTAGGTCTAATATGTGTTTTAGTGTATTCATAACTTGTTTTTTAGTTCAAACTCAGCTTTTCCTTCTCCCAAATTGTACTCCACTTGGTTTATAGTATATTCCCTTTGGTTTACAATTATAGTGTCCTCTAACTTTATAGCATTACTTCCACTAAGTAGCGACAATGGCAAGTTAGCGGTAACTTTAACAAACCTTGTTCTAACATCAAAAACAGAAGAGATATAATCGTTGTAATAGTTATTAAACAAAGTCTGTTCAAATACTGTGTTCGTGTATTCGTTTAACTCAGCCTTGAAATTGATGTTTATATCTGTGTCCGTTAAAGCAAGTGAGTTGCTTGGAATATAGTAAACACCAATATCAACAGGCGACGTGCCATCGGTAATCCTGATGTTTGTGCCTGTTTGCTGAATAGCGTAGAACACCAATGGTGCGCCCAAGTAAGGCTGACCAGTACCATCGTCATTTAATTTATCTACAGACCATCCCCATTGTACCGCAGTAGCAGCTCCAGTATTAACTTCATAAAGTCTCTCATACTTGTGATGTGAGAATGGCAAAGTTATTTCATACTTCTGTCCATCATACTTGTCCTGTATAGCATATTCTTCTTCACCCCACTCATAATTAAACTGCTCCAAGTGATTTTGAGCAAATAAAGATTTCGTGTCAGAGTATTTAAAAGCTATTTGATTATATAAGTTAGAAGGTGAAACTACAGAAGAAGAAACGTCAATATACTTGGTTATGTCTTTAGTTGTTCCGCTTGCGTAGAACGCGTCTAATGGCTTAACTATAATTTCCGACCCACTATCATAAGCAGTCAGATTAAACATCTTAAATAGTCCAGTAAGGAAGTCTATGACTTTCATTTTTGGAATGTTGACGTTTATATCGAACAACAGGTCTGTACTAAGTGTTTGATTAGCTGTAAATGTGAACGTGTTGGTTGTATTTCCTGTGGGCGAATATCTTGTCAAGAATATGTTTGTGCTTGAACTTATGTCAAAAGAAGATGTGTGCTGAACCCTAACTTTATATGTTCCGTTGCTTGTTAAGTCAAAATCGGAAAATGAGTAAGAATAAGCTCCGCTATTGTTTAAAAAAGACTTAATTACAGAACCATTCTGTTCTATGAAAACATCAAATGAATTTGTTGCGCTTACATTTACATCTAACTGCATATTGTATTTAGAAGCCTGAAACCCATTTATGTCAAATATCTGAAAGTTGTCTCCGTTCCAATAAGTGCCATTCCAGGAAGTAAATGGAAATTTATTCAGATATGTGTTTCTATCTACTCCTTCCGCAACCTTGCCCTTCTCTCTGTGTAACCACATATAAAGATTGTAAAAGTCATTCTCGGAGGTACTAAAGAAATCGTTGCCAAAAATTATACTGGATGCATATCCATTTGCGACATTATATCTTTCCTCTATAGCTTTAATTATACACCAAAGTCTAATCGCATACTTCATATTGGTATAATCACCTCCAGAAGAACCAGTAGCAACTGCTAAGTTACCAGTACCGCTTGACGTACTATAGTACCATCTTTGCTCTGCACTAATAAGTGGTGTTATTATGGCGTCTGGATAGGACACAGAATCTATAGTGAAGTCTTTTCCGTTTTGAAGACGAGTCCTTACTTCAAGATAAGTGTAATTAGTGTTAAAGTTAGACAACCAAGTCAAGTCCTCCAATTGGTCTTCACCAAGCAAATCTTTTAAAGACACCAAACCACCAAAGAAAGTCAACTTGTATGCGTAAGCCTTGTTATCCTTCATTTCTACCTCGTCAAGCCTAATCTTGCCAGTTTTAAATGGCTGGTGGTTTATTTCTAAGATGGCATCAGCCTTTACTCTGGCATCAAAGCCATTGTTTAGGTCTGGATTGTAATAGTGTTTAAAGATTTTATTGTTTTGTCTTGAAGCAGGCACATTAAATCCCTGAGAATAGTCAGAGAATACCTTACCGATGTCCCTTACATTCTGAATAGATGAGGTGATGCTAACACCTTCGTCATCAAACATCTCAACACGCTCACCATTTACATATAACTGTATAGAATACTTCATCTATCTAATAGTGTTTATTTTGTCAAACGCATACTCAAACTCAAGAGTGTAGTCAATCAACTTGTCATTTACACTTGTTTTGAAGCTGAGCGAGTTACTATTTAGTGAAACTGGCAAGACATCTGTTCCATTGTCTATCCAAATCTGCTCACTAAGCATTAGTTGTTTAATGACTTCGTTATATTGCTCATCAATGAATCCTGTGTTCATACTGATTCTCTCTCTACCATTCTTGTTGTAAATCTGATACTGAGGAGAAGATGTGCTATATGTTGGAGATGCGTCAAAATTAATTATATTAGCCTTGTAAGACTCAGAAGTAGTGCTTAGGCTATTAACTGCCTTCTTGAAGAACCAAATGTTCTGCAATGCTCCAAATTTGTTGTAGAAGATTACATTCATAGGAGTGTATCTGCACTCTTCAATCTCCTCAAGAGTTATAACGGTTGTAGCACCACCAACACCAGAAGTAATAGTAATCGTATCTCCATCTTGCAACTCAGCAGATAGTGTTATTCTAACATATTGAATCTTCTGGTCTGTATCTCCATTGTCAGCAATCACAATAGGAGAACTCGCATAACCCCAAGACACATCATAAGTATTCCAGAAGTCTTCTACCGCTTCCCATAAAACATCTGCTCCAGCATCAGAGGTAAGCGTAATAGTAGATAAGTCCTCAGCCCATATAGGAAATACTATGTCTTGTCCTGAGTTATAGTATATAATTGTGTTTGATTGTAAAAGTTGTTTAGATAGTTCAGCATTTACCCCATCCTCAAAGTTGGTATAACCATCTACCGCGAGCATATTAGCAGATGCACCACTAAAGATGTTAGTCCCTGATGAATTATAGATGTTATAGCTATATTTAACCCAAACAATATCTGTTGAGTAACTGCCATACTCAGTAACTAAAAAGTCCTTTATGTATTCAGACAATTCAAATACTACATAGTTTGAGTCAGCTATCTCATACTTAGTGAAAGTATAGTTAGCAGTACCTGGTATATCGGTAGTCTCACCTGTCCATACAAAAAGACTAAGTGTAACATAGTTAAGAGCGGCAGATGTTCCGCCTGTTGGTACTTTTGCATAGTAAGGGCTTCTTACATTTATCTTTGTACTCATATCGTTTTATTATTGCTTCTTATATATTATCTTTTCTAATTCTATCTGTAAGTCTGCCCCGAAGGCTAACGCTAAATCTTGCCCCATCTGTGCAGATATTCTTTCAAACACCAATGTTAAGAAGTTAGTACCTGTGTGATTAAACCTTGCTAAAGAACCATTTTGACTAATTGCCTTAGCAACACCATAAGCAGCTCTACTCGCGTTCTTCAATGTCTTAGGCTTAAATCTACCTTTAGAGTCTCTAATCCTAAAGCTGCCCTTGCTCATAATCCATCTGGTTATTGCACTCAACGGAAACTGACTGCGCATATCAACTGGCATAGGTTCACCAGCCCTTCTACCTTCATCTATAACTCTACCATAGCTATATCCACTTATAACTAAGGCAATAGAGTTGTTTAATTGTTCTATGTCGAAAACAAGGCTATTAGATAGGTCTCCAGAGGCAATAGTCTTATCCTCCATCAACTTTCTTCTATACTCCCTAATAAGTAGGTCTCCGTATAGCTTTAATTCTCTATCTAAAGCGTCCTGATTCATCTTTAGCAAACAGATATGTTATTAGCTACTTGTATCTGTAAGTTGGCTCCCCAGCCAGCTAATTCATTCTCAAACCTATCCATAAATGGAGTAGCCTCTACATTTCCTATAAGCTGGACATTATCGCTAAATAAAGTACCTCTCGACAACTGACTTACCACATCATTAACCACCTGTAATTGGGTGTTTAATATATCGTGTAGGTTAGTATTTTTAAAGAACTCATCATCTGTGTTGTCATTCTTGTTGTAGTCAACCACATCTAAGCATAGTATCTGCAAAGTAAATGTAATTGTATTGTTGCCTATCTGTGCATTAGAGATGTTTAAATGGGCTAAAGGAAATATCGTAGTCTTATCTAAGTCCACTTGAAAGATGTCTCCATAGGTAACCGTAAATACATTAGGGTTAGACCTTAGCCTGCCCTTTATCTTGTCTAATATGTCGTAAAACTGTGTCATCTATTTATTGTTTATATGCTTGCTTAATCATTGCTGCCTCTAAATCAGATTTCTCTTTCTCAAACTCTAACCACATTAGGCATTTATGTAATGAAATTTTGGTAATCTCATCAATTCTTCGTATGTCTGCTCCAGCGAGACTATAAATTGACTGATACCATCCCCATTTTTTACCAAAGGCATCTCTGGAAGTGAGGAACTGCCCTTGTCCGCTATCTCCTGTGCCTGTTGATGTAAAGAGAGAATTGTATATTTCGATAATTTTTTCCCTAAACGATAAAAAAAAACCTGTGCGCCAAAGGCTACATTAAGCGGAGCATCCTTCATAACCTCAGACCACTTATCACTACCACTATAATCCTCTATCAAATACAAGTCCTTCTTGCCAGCTATAATGGGTCTATATAAAACTGCCATAGCTTTATGCATAGTGTCTATGCTCTGCATATACTTCTCAGCATCTAAATACTCGCCAAAGGACATATCATCCAACTTAGGTATAAATCCAAACTCTACAGTTACACCATCACTACCAGTCATCTTAAACCTTCTAACTAAAGGCACATCCTCATTAAGACACTTACTTATCTGCCCTATAACAGACTCAAACATAGAAACAGGCAATCCATAGCTTTCTTTCAATGTAAGCCCACAGAATATCTCCAGAGACTTTAGATTCAAAAACTCAGCAGCTTCTGAAGTGCTTCTGTCCTCTACACCATTCAATATCTTAGCGTACTTCTGATACTGATGTAGCTTTATACCTGCCATCTCAGTAGGCACTCTTAACTCTAACTCTATCTTCTCTTTACTCATATATCTATATAACTAAATTATTCAATTATGTACCATCTTCGTATCACGTTAGTCTTATTTATAATTAGTCTAAATAACAATAACTAAATTTATTCACAAATATAGGTTAAAAGCGGAACACTTTTGCTATATTGCAGTTATATATACAGAGTCGCAAATCTCTTTAAGTTGCTAAACTTGTGGATGTCTCGTGAAGGCTATGCACCACTTGGTTCAGATAAATTTAGGCTTAGGAATTGCGATGTCGAGAATAATCTCCCTTAGTCTTTCGATGCACCCCAACATCATTCAACCTAACCCACAAGAACGCAAACAAGTTCTTTTGCAAGAACAATTATAAAGACAAGGGGGGTGCTTAAAAACTCTTTCCTATTATTGTTTAGTCTTACTGTTTAGCCAACAATTTCAAAAGTGAATGAAATCACTGAATTAGAGTGAATCACTTCAGCAAAGTCCGTTTTACGTTGAAATCATTAAATCGATGTGAATAGCAATCCAAAGCCTCAATTTACGTTACTTTGCTATAATACGCATTTTAAAGCGTTCTAAGGAACTATCTTTGGTTGAGGTATATGTAGGTATCACCTTAGTACAGAAAGTTTATTAGAAGCGATTTATTAGTGTTTATAAGGGCTTGGAATGGTTTGTTATGCATCTAAACCCTACCCAATCAAATTATCAGCACATTAGCAAAAAAGTACATTTATTTAGACTAATTAAAAACTATGGATAAGGCACAAAAAAAGGGGGCTATATTGCCCCCCCTCTGTGATTTAGTTTGTGATTTAAATCAGTTCAATACCTCGCTCAACTTGTGAACCTCATTTAGTTTAATATCGTGGCATCCTATTTTAATGGTGTCATCCTTAATGCCTATTGTGGTGTAATATCCTATTTTAAACCCCTTAATACATTTGCCCGCCTTAATTCTGTGGTAAAGTATTTTAGCCTCATTTAGTGGGACATTTGCACCCCTTGAGGTTTCGATTGCGTCCCCCTCTTTTGATAGCCTTAAAAGGGCGTGGGGTATATTGTTGAGATAGTTTATTGCCCCCTCGTAAAACTTTGTTATTTGCTCTTGTGTCTTAGCCTTGTTAAATCTTTGTGCCTCTTTTTTAGCCTTGTTGAGGTCATGCTCTAAATCAATTAAAAGGGTTTCATCCTTTACAATTTTGGCGTAGTTTAAAATACTATTGTATTTGTTTGTTCTATCCTCATCCCCTTTAATTTTGGACATATTTAAAAAGGTATGGTATTGTTTCATCCTATGTGCCAAATAAGAAACCTCATTAATATACGCTTGTTTTGTTTGTGGTTTCCTTGCCCCCTCTATTTTTTTCAATAGGTTATTAACTTGCTTGTAAACTAAATCAACATCAACCTCGGTCAAATAAAAACGCCTGTATTGACTTGTGGCATAGGATAATTTGCTTATGTGTTTTGATGTGGTTTGTGAATATCCTTTGTCATTGATAAGTATTGTATTGTCATCAATAAATTGGCCCAACAAATAATGATACCCATAAGAATATATTTTGTCACCCTCAAAAAATATGCTTCTTGATTGGTTGTATCCCTCGGCTTGTGTACGTTGTGCAAAAACGTGAATAACCTCGTCTGTGTTTTTAAATACTTTTTTCATCTGTTTAATCTATTAAGGTTGAATAATCGTTTAAAAATTGGTTGTATAAAATTGTCCATGCAAGTTGCTCGGGGGTTTTATTAAACTCGCCCAATAAAGGGCAATAAAAATTTAAAGGGCGCGCCTCATTAATAATGTCCCAACAATTCGCCTTGTACATAAGAACCCTATTTAGTTCCTCGTATAAAATATCCTCGCGGTTTTCTTGTTCGTGATGCAACAATAGGTTCGCAATATCCTCTAATAATTCTCTAATGTTTTGTGGTTTCATAGTTCTAAAGATTAAGCGTTAAATAAAAATAGGTTAAGGATGCAAAAGGCGATTAGGACTAACATAGTCAGCACCGCCAGGGTCATTTGTTTTAATTCGTTTTTCATAGTGGCATAAATTAGGTTAATTAATAAAGTTTCTTTTCAATAGCGTTAATTTCTGTTTTTGGTAGTTCGGAAATGGCATCCAAATAATTATCAAAAGCAACCTCGCAAATCTTGTCATATTTAGCGCATAGTTTCTCATCGCCATCGCCATCGGCTTTGTTCCTTAAATCATTGTTTTCATTGTAGCGGATAAGGAATTTAACCGCCTTGTTCACTTGTGATTGGTTTTTTTTGTTCTTAGCGATAATTTTCATAATGTGCAAATTTAATTTGTTAAAGTTTTGTTAAAATTTCAATATCGCCCACCGCGGGCGGTTTCATATCCCAAACGTATATATATAGTATAGGGCGCAAAAATTATGTGTGCATTTTTAACACAATTCAAACTTTTGTTATATTTGTAACAAATGAGCGAAAAACATAACAAACCAAATGTTAAAGTTTTCACAAAAATTTGTGTATATCAATTTTATTGTTATAAGCATCTATTTAGATTGGTTCTAAATAAGAAAAGGGCTGACCAAACGGACAACCCTTTACACCTACTATGTTTAAGAACCTACTATGTTTAAGAGATGGGCAAGCCACCTACTATGTTTAAAGACCCACTATGTTTAAGAAGGTTCTAAAGACCTTCTGAATTTAAGGATGTGTGTATTCCCATTCATTATTTTTTAATAGCTCTACTTCTTCTCCATTCCATTCTTTGCCATCTAAATACCACTTATAATTCTTTTGTTGTATTCCTATTCTACCTAAAGAATGCAGTAGTCCATTCAACCGTTCTTTGGTTGTATTACTGAACCATCCTTGATTATCTATTTTAATTGTATCATATACTTTTGTCGCTATGTCATTTCCGTGCAAAGACAATCTGGTGATTCTTGTTAATGAGCATTCATATCCAGACCAAACATCTGTATTTCCCATTCTAAAGTTCTCGTGATTTAAAAACTTCTTTACTGCTAATTGTGTTATCTTTCTCATAATTCCCCTTTGATTATTGTTTGTGTCATTTCAACGTTTGTTAATGCGCCGATATATGTTTCATAGTACACCCTTTGTTTTGTTTCTATGTCGGTGACAAAATCATTATTTATTTCATCCCAAATGTAGTAAACCCATTTTATGTTGTCTGTTTCCATATCTATTCAGTTTCTTTTTGTTCGTTCATTAAATCGCTCATAACATCAATCATCTTTTGTTTCTTATCACTACTCAATATAGTGTCAATTAAGAACCATAACTCCTCATCGGGATTTGCGTTCTCGTGATAAAACCAACTAATGTAGTTCTCAACCAATTCATTTAAGTTCCCTTTTTCAATGTACCTTATCCCATCCGCCTTTACTGCACAATCATTAAACTCATCTATGCTTTTGTATTCTGTTTCAAAATAATCATTGTGTTCCTCGATTAAAGCCATAACTTGCTCATAACTCATTCCATAAATTGATGCGCTTGGGTCATCTGATTCGTGATAATTGTATATTGTTTCCATCTTGTTATTTTTTATATTTAGTTAGAAAAAAGTTATCATTGTAGATTCTATTAAATTCCTCAAATAGAATTGTAAGTTCGTTTAACTTTACAAGGTCTTTTGCCTTTGTCTTTTTAGGTAGTTTCTTAATTGGCTTTTTCATAGCTATTCCTCATAAATGTTTATGTCAATCATCATTCCGTTTAAATTCATTTGGCTAAATGGTTCTTCTATGTCGTAGCAACGACACCCATCTGATTTGTGCAGATTTATTGATATTCTGTCTGCAATACATTTGAGAAAGAACAAGTGTTGTTCTGTTGTGGTGCTATTGATAAAATCAATTACTTCTGTGTGCATTTCGGGTGTCATTTTCATAATTTAAAAGGTTAAGTGTATATTTAAATCCATTTCCTCAAGCAGTCTTTTGCCTACCTTGTATTCCTCATCAATATCCGTAAAATAGACCCAATGGTCATCAGCACTTCTCACCTCAATATCATCTATTCCTCCATCATTGAAATAAGTTCCCGTTGCCTCTAATTTAACTCCGTTAAGCGTAAATTCAACGCTTGGTCTTAATATGCTTATCCAAGCCTCTTGATAAGTTACTTCAATTTTGTTTTCTGTTGTTTCCATTGTTGTTTGATTTAAGTTATTAATTCCTTTTGTTGAAACAAATCTCGCCCTACTATTTTGACTACGCAAATTTAATATGTTAAAATTTTCCTAAAGAAATGTTAAAGTGCAAATGACCCATTGCATATACGAATCCTGCGCGCGCATATACAAAAAACTTTTCTGACTAACAAAATTATTTTCATTTGGCTACTGATTGGCAATCGGTAGCATCTTTGGAATGTTGCCCAAAGTTCCCAAAGTTCCAAACAGATGAAACAAAAAAGGGCAGACAAAATGCCCACCCTTGATTCAGCCACTATGTTTAAGAGGCTACTATGTTTAAACACCTACTGAGTTTAAGAACCCACTCGGTTTAAGAATTTACTAACGTATCACATATTTACCAGAGTTATGTCCTTGCACTAAATACTCAAGAGCATAACGCATTGCATCCAAATAGTGATTGAAAGAATCTACAGGCTTGGCGTTCTTATCTTGCCAAGTGTAATTGTTTAACTCCCTTACAATTCCGTGAGAGTTCCTATCTACTATAATCTCATAATCTTGCATAAGTGCAATCCCACTTAAAATACTCCCTTGTCTTTTAATGGTAGGTTTAATGTTTACACCCTTGCGCTTTATCTCATTGATTAGTCGAGGCTCTGCACTATCACATATAATCAAATCCATACCACATTCCATCTTATTTCGTATAGCTATCTCCTCTGTACTCATATTAGGCTTCCCATAAATCTCCCTTACCCATAATCGCCTTCCTTCTTTATCTATCGAAATTTTAACAAGAGTTGACATATCTACCGCAAAGCCAAAATCCTGCCCATAAACACTAAGCTCCGTTTGTAAGTAATCACCTACTCTCCAATTCCTATAAACCGCTCCCTCTGCTTTAGATAGCCATCCACCAAGAATCTGGTGCTGGTACTTATCTGGTCTCTTGACCATCATTTCCTCTATCTGACTTAAAAAAGATTCAGATAGGTTTCCCTTGTTATCTCTGTAGTCTGTATGTATATAAGTAGTATTGCCCTCTTGTCCATTCCAACCCTCTGGTATTCCATTGTTCTGTATAAACCTTGTATATATCCAATGTTCTTTTGTGGTAGGGTTTAATATAAGAATACACCTGTTCTGTTTGTTCTTACTTCTAACAGAAAAGTCTATCTTATCAAAGACTGATTCATCTACAAGCTCCTCTGCCTCATCCAATACAAAGGTTGTAACGCCATTTAGAGACTTCAGGGCAGCAGTTTGGTTACCAGATGATGTTCTGATACCTTTAAAGATAATAGAGCTTCCTGTGGTCAGATTTATAATCTCATCCTTAGTTATCCTAAAGTCATCCATAGCCTCCATCAAGTTTATCTTCTCTATAAACTCTGGGATAATAGATGTCTGGGCAGATACCATAGTATAACGAGAGAACAGTACCTTATGCCCATCTTGGTAAGTTAAGTCCAAAAGAAACATAGCTACACCAAAAGACTTACCTGAGCCTCTACCTCCTGTAATTAGAAAGTATCTTGATGGAGAACTCCATAGCACTTGGTACTTAGGGGCTATCCATATCCCACTATTAACCTGTTCTTCTATCTCTTCGTGATTCATTTCTCAGATGCTATTAATTCTTTCATATATTCGTAATCCTCTTGGGCAACCTTGCTTACCTTATATTCACCATTACATTTGCCTTTAATCCAATTAGACACGCTAACATCACTAACGCCTAATGCTTTTGCACAGGCAGCGATGGTTGGATATAGTTGGTTTGTTTCCTCGCAATACACAACGCATCCACCATACACTCTACCAGCCGCTCTCTTCTTAGTTACAAGCCTTCCGTATCTATCTTCGTGCGGAGGCTTCCTATCGTTCTTAAAAGCCTCAATCATAGCTTCAATATATGCTCTATGATTTTCTCTTGTTGTGTACTCTAAAAGGTTTTCGTAGTAGCTTATAAGAGACCTTCTCATCTCAAGTATCTTTTCTTCATTCATCGGTCTTAGATGTATCTGTTATGTCAATAGTGTCATCTTTTGCTTCTTTATGCGCAGATGGGTTGGGTTGGTTGTTTATAAAGTTAATTACAGGGGCGTTTCGCTTCACTTGAGTGTTTGTAGTCTCCCTTTCGACAGGTTTACCATACTTATACTGAAAAAGCATATTTAGGTGAGCAAATGAACCTTCTTTAGCCTTCTCAGCTAAGAAATCCCAAACCTCTTGCTCAGAACCAAAGGCATTCTTCATAGCCCTCATTGCATACGATGGTATTCTGTCCTTAACTGCCTTATTTTCCATTGCTGGAGGCAAAGATTTGGCTCTCTGTACTATTTCTTTAGTTTCTTGCTTAGATTGCAAGCGTTTGTTGTTTTTCCTGCCATCTGTCGGCTTCTGGTTTCTTGGTATCTTCGGTATTCCTGGCTTCCTTCCCATTTTCTATGTTTTTAGTATTTTTGTTCAACTTGTCATTCATTATTTTAAAGGATAAGGCATAATATGCTTGCCAAACATCCTCTTCTTTGTAAATCTTGTTCATTTCAGCCTTTTTGTCTCCTTTTTGGACAAATATCTTGTATAAATCGGCTTTGTGAGCAGTTTCCTCTACCCAAACCTCATATCCGTTGTTTTTACACCAACGATTGCCTTCTCTTTCGTGGTCTTTAGGCACATAATAGCTTATTACTTTCTTTTTAGCCATATTTACAACATTTTAACCATTGCTTCAAGCCTATCCTTCACTAAGTATAACTTCTCAGCAGGTATTTTGTTTATAACTGGTGTTAATATGTGGTCAGATTGCTCAATTTGAGTCCGCATATCGTATATAGTTTTCTTTAAAGACACTATCTCATCAATAAGCATATTGTTCTTTCTAAGGAGGTCAATTTCACCATCAATATCCTCTAATCCCTCATCTTTAGACTTTATGCCAAGCAACTCCTTATTGTATAGCAAAGAAAAGTCGCTAATCATATTAGAGTAACTCTTAGAACACGATAAAAGCACGGGGTGAATGTTCTTTATGGCGTGCAGAGCAGTACTATGGTCTCTATTCATATATTTAGCCATAGAATCATAAGAAGCGTCTAAATAAGTCCTTGACAAGAAATAGAACAAGCATCTGCAATCAGAAACAATCCTAATCCTTGTGTTACTCTTCATAACCTTTTGAGTCACGCCTGTATGCTCCTCTATAAACTTAACTATTGTTTCAAATCCAGCCTCTCTGTTTTTAACATATACAATCCTATCTTTTGCACCAAAGGTATATACTCCTTTATACCTGCCAAGATTCTTATTGCCTCCGTTCCCTACTTTCCTTTTTGTTTTCATCTTTCTATTTGTCTTCGTCTCCATAAGTCATTTGTATTCTTGGGTCATCTAATAATTGTTCGTTTTGCATATACCTTACCAAGTCGTTTGTGGTAAAGAATGCGCTTAAATCTATTGCTTTTTTTATTCCAGCACACTCTAAATAGTGTTCTGCTTTCTCAAGTATCTTTAGGCTATTTCTCATTTCCTCAATAGTAGAACCGTGCTTTAAGTCGTGTAAAGCCATAAGGTAATAATCATTTATTAACCTCTTTCTTTGCTCTTCTTCAGAATCCATTGGGAACTTAGCCATCCTTCTATAATATAGACTTATAAATATAGTTGTTTATAATCTCTTTAGAATTATCTACTGCTATATACTTCTTGTACACATCAATGCCTCGCATAACAGAATCCCATCCAGCCTGTATAAACTCACCAGAGCATTCGTATATTGCTAAGTCCTTAGTGTCCTTATTGACCACCAAAAATATAAACTCATCCACATCGAACAAATACATATAGAGTGCCGCTTGAAGCGCATAGTTATAGTTCTTTGCAGTCCAATGGAATTTTTCAACTGGGTCACTTGTCGTTTTTAAATCTATGATTCTATTAAACCCTAAAGCATCTGCCTTGCCTCTTACTGCATAACCATTTATCTCCTTTATGGCTGGTACTTCTGTTCTGCAATTCTCTAATAATGAAGCCGCCTCTTTGTTTCTCCAAACTGCCTCAGATATATAACTTGCTGATGTGTACTCTGACTGAGTGAATACATTAGCTGAACCAAACTGAGCAACCGCATCTTTATATGCCTTAGTAGCTTTAGTTCCCTCAGTAACCCTAATGTCATCAAGTCTATGTGGCTCAAGAACTGCCAAGTGTACTAATCTACCCAAAGATAAGGCTGGCGAGTCAGAATTCATATTAAGCGATTTAACGTATGATTTAGGACTCTCCAATAGTTTCTTCATAGAAGAAGAAGAAAGTGCGTTAGAACCAAGATAACCATAGTAAAATGAGTCATCAAGCATCTTGTTTAGTATGTCGCTCATCTCCCATACTTTTCCATCCATTGTTTTAATTGTCTCCATTTGTTATTTGTTTTGTTATTTAAGCAAACCTAATCATAAGTTTTTAAATGTGCAAACTTTTATATTGGTTTATTTGCATGAAATTTTTGGCAAAATTCATGCAGATTCAAAATAAAAAAGGGAACATCTCTGCTCCCTGTTTGCTAACTTGTTTCCTATCTGTCTCTCCAAGTGGTGTAGGCAATAGCAAGTCTCTGGTCTTCTCTTGGGTACTCAGCTATCATCTTTGGGTTAGCCATAAACCTCGCGATGAACTCTTGCTGCGTTTCCCCAGACATAGGCTTGGGTAAAGGCATAGTTATTTGTCTTTATAGTTATACATAATTCCACCAGACTCCAAGAAAGCATCTCTCTTAGAATCTCTCTTAGCCCTGATAATCTCTATTTCCCTTTGTAGGTAGTCTAAAGCCTTCTCAAGGTCTTTAACCTCATCGTCTTTCTTTCCAGCCCTGACAACATATTTAATTATATTGCCCCTGTTGAAATTAAGTCCGTACATAGATGCAAACTCAATCACATCTACTTGTGTCCCATTTTCATAATGTAGTACGCTACTTCTCATCACTTTCTATCTCAATGTTTAATTCCTGTGGTTTCTTTAATGCATCTGAATCAGCTTGATACTTATCGTGTGCATTTTCATAGCCTTCAATCCTTGTCATTATATGGCGCGTCTTATTTGCCATATCGAAGGTCATAAGTGCCATTTGTTCTAACGCTTCTATTCTTGAGTACAATTCATCTACTCTACTTTCTTTACCGCTTTTTGCATTTTTCATCTAAGATATTCCTTTAAGTTTGTTTAAATCCCACTTTTTGCCAAGTCCTTGTAGAAACGACACAACTGGCATATTGCAGTCATTCCATTTATTATCTACATAGAAACGAGTAACCACACACTTACTTAAAGGTATGGCGGTCTTGTCATCGTAATGTTCGTGTTCTATCTTCAAGACAACGCTTACATTACCTTCACAAGCCTTAACCCAGTTATCAGACATTCTCTCAAGCATAAGTCTTTGTCCTGTAGGGATTATGTTATTCTTTCTTTTAATCTCCATCAAGATAAGAAACTTATTGTTAAATTCCAAAACCGCATCTACATCTGATGGATGAATAACTCCGTTCTGAACGCCAGAGAAATCTACTGCCTGTTTTACTTGGTTTACGTTCCTAATTAAACCCATTAATTATATTGGTTTAGGAGTATCTTTAAATCATTCCAGATAGCTAAAAAGCATCTGCCACAACTTGTAGGTTGTTTATTAACGTGAAATACTCGGTTATAGATGGCAAGCATCTTTTTCTGATGCACAGGTGTAATTACACTTGAGTTCTCATTGAGCCTATCCATAAGATAGTTGTACTCAGCTTCTGTAAAACACTCTGGCTTGTTGTATCTAAACAACTCATTTAGTTTAGCCTTACGCTCATCACATCCGCAGTCTTCTCCAGCAATAAACTTTACCGCCTTCTTAATACCTGTAGCTTCTGTAATCTTCTCAATAGTGTCTCCAAGTCCAGCAGACTGATTGATTGTTTCTGCCTCAAACTTAGCCTTCCATTCTCTGTACTCTTTTGTTCTTTTGTCTCCGTTAAATGTTTCCATTGTCTTTAGATTTTTTTTTGATTAGGTGAAAGTCTCCGTTAAAAAAGTCTTCTACATCCTCCATAAATTTATCCTTCAGTATCTTTCTGTAATTCTTTACTGAGTTGAATATAGATGTTAGACTTATCTTACTTATAGAGGATATATCCCTTAAAGACATATCCGATTTAAAATATGTATTACACAACTTAGCGTGATAGACATCCCAAGAGTTAATCTCCTCAGACACCATCTCAATTAAAGAACCCAAAGCCCTATCTAACTCTTCACTCTTTTCATCAGTTTCCTCATCCTCTATGTCATTAGATTCTATGTACTCATATATGTCAACAAACCTATACTTAGACTTCGCCTTAGCGTAGCTAAAATACAGGTTTCTTAAAGTAACGAATATGTAAAACTTGTTGACCTCATCGTCATCGTACATAATCCTCTCATCATCCTCAACGTACTTATATACGTTTAGATACATCTCGTGAACAATGTCTTCGGCTACATCTTTAGGGCAACCAAAACTTAGAACCATTCTAAGCCACAAGTCGTGATTCTTTGCAAGTATCTCAAGCATCTGTTCCTTGCTGGTATAATATGTGTATAAACACAATTCCTAAACATATCCTGATTAGGTTAAAACGCTCTGATTCCTCTGTGTATTCAAAACCATCTGGTTCTACATCGTGAAGAACATCTACTCCTAACAGAAACCCATAAATTAATTCAAAGCTAATCCAAAACATATCAATACATTTTTTTGTTTAAACTTACATAATGCTCAACAAGTCTTTGCAATTCTTCTATGCTTGCAGACCATTGAGTTTTTGACTTGTTAAACAACTCCATAGCCTTGTCCGCGCCTAAATATAGTGAAAAAAGATATTGTTCGCCTTGATTAAATCTATTGCACTTTAAACATTGTACCTGTACGTTTTCCTCATCCCATCTTGTAGCATATTTCGTTCTGCTTATAAAGTGTCCAGCTTGCATCTTTTTCCATTCATCTGTCTTTCCACAAGTCACACAGGTTGACTTTCCATTCACAGAATACCTCCTTCTTATATACTCACTAAACACCACATCCAATTTCTTTGTTATCTTGCTTCTAAGAGGCTTTTTAGCCCCAGCTTTAGTCTTTGCTTCTGTCTTAGTAGATGTGTTCTTAGATGGCATATAAATAGATTTAATTAGATTACTTTCTTGAATGTTCCTTGTTCAAGTATATCGTATGGTGAGTCAAGTACCTGTGGTAAACCAAACTTGTTCACCTCGAAAGAAAAGTTCTCAAACTGAAAACCTCTGCTTCTTTTACAGGAGACTGTAACCCATCCTTGATTCTTTGTGTTTGCCTCTAATTGTATTTGTGTCTCTGCTTTCTTTTCCAAGAAACTACCCAAGTGTCCTGTTGGCTTGTCTGTGCCAAAGTTTGAATGTATAACTGTAACTATGTGGCAGTTCAATTCCTCTGTCCATCTCATAAGGTGCTGAACTACATTGTTGGCTTGCTCTAAGTCATTCACATCACTCACAAGGTCAGCTATACCATCTATAATAACCACGCCTACATTCTTTACCTTATTGTACAGATAGTATTCTATAAAAGCTAATCTCTCTTTGTAGCTATACTTTCTAAGTGCATAAGTGTGATAGTTATTAAACTCTTTTACATTTGCTATGTCTAAAGGTCTTTTGAACACTCTCTGTGCGTGAAAATGTCCTTGCTCGGTATCAAAGTGTACTAATGCCTTACCTTCTCTAAATCCCTTTAAACTGCCTCCAAAGTCAATAGTGTTGTTTAAGTAAACAGAGGCGAGTAAAGAAACGAAGAATGTCTTTTTTGTTTTAGGCGGTGCTTGTATAAAGCTAAAGTTACCATAAGTACCAATGGGTATAGGATATACATCTGCGCCCATCTGAGCATATCCACAAGATATAGCCACAGGTGGATGCTCAACAGACTCTTTAGGGTCTATTTTGCAGTCTGCTTCAATCTTTTCAAATAATTCTATGTCTGTCATTGTTGTTATTTATTCCCTGTTTAAATATAAAGGGGAGACTTTTGCCTCCCCCTGTATATAAGGTTTAGAATGGTAAACCGCTATCGTCAACTGATACAAGTTGCGGCTGGCTATTTCCCATAGGTTGTTGCTTGGCTACTGCCTCAACTTTACCATCAGTCCAAGTTACTTTACCGCTACCTAAATAGTCTTTCTTCTTCTTAGCGTCTCTCTCCTCTTTTGTCTGAGAATCAAACAGAGAAACATTCTTACCCCACTCATTAGGAGTATCGTTTACAGAGATTGTAAAGTCGTAATAGACTGCTCCGTTTTTACCTTTTACGAATTTCTCCTTTGGGAGTTTTGTTACATCAATACTTACATTTAATAAACTTGCCATAATCTTCTTTTTTATTTAGTTATTTATTTACTTTATTACTTAATTAATTTATCTGCTACTTGTTTTGATACATTATATTTCTTTCTAATTTCATCAACGCTACCTCCAGCCTTTATATAAGACAACGCCTTATCAAACTCTGGTGTATTCTCATTTAGCCACTTCTTATCAGTTGCTGATGTAGTTGATGACTTGTCGTGAGTATTGGTTGAGTCAGCATCTTTAGTGTCATCAATCAAGAATAGTCCGTTAAGAGCATATTTTCTTGCATAGGATGAAGATGAGCCAAAAGATTGAGCGATGTCCATACCTTTACGATTAGGGTCAATACCAGCCTGTGCTTTAGCTTCTACGTTGCCATCTGGTGCGTGTAGTATCGCTCTTGCCTCAATATAAGGTAATGCTCCTTCAATAGACTTCACTTCGTCTGTAATAGTTAAAGACAAGTTGTACTTAGACAATAATGGTTTTACCGCTTCTAAGATGTCTTCTTGGTTTCTGTAGCTATACTTCCCGAAGGAGTTGTATTGGCTCTTTGGTGCTTTCAGTTCTGTCTGAATCGCAATTACTCTGTCGTGAAAAGACATTTCATTGAGGTCAATTTGTTTAGGTTTTGTTGCCATTTTAATTGTTGTTTAATTGTTGTTTAAATTATTTGTGTGTGCAATATAGTTATTTCTTAGATAAAAACAATAACTCTTCATATTTTATTTTAATCTCCACAAGTCGCTCTTGAGTCTCCTTAACTCTTGAATGAGCCATATCTTCAGAGTGTTCGAGTTCCATTGTGTAGTAAAACATTGATGAAAGTGAATTGAATAGTTTAGCTACTTTCTCGTTGTTTGGGTCTTTGCCCATAGCATCTTTTATAATAGCATAGGCATCTCTAAAATCCTCAAGGAACTTATCCCTCTTGGTTATCGTAAACGGCAGATTTAATGACTTCTTTGTACTCAATAGGGCAGTCTTTATCACATAACTCAAAAACGTATGTGGTTAGTTGTTCTTCTCTTTGTCTAAGCCTATTTATCTCATTCAATAAGGCTTCAATTCTTGCGTCTTTATAGGATAGTAAATCGTACATAGTTTTATATTAATTTTATTGACTCCATTTGATATTTTCGTTCTTCTTGTATAGGGTCTCTTCTATATTCTATTTTGTAACCAGTTATAGGATTGATTCCGTGATTCCACCAATCTCTCTCTTCCATAGTCTATTAAGTTTATCACCACAAAGATTAACATAAGTGGTGTGTGAGTAATTATGATAAATGTCTTAAAAATTGTGTTCATTTCTTTATAAGGTTATAACCTGAATATATTCTTAAAATTTAAGGGCATATCCTGATTTCATAATATGTTTCTAAAGATTAGCATTAGTAATAATGGTATAGTACACATAAGTACAATGTCCACAAAGAAGCTGAGTGATTTCTCTAACTTCTCGTATTTGTCTTTGTAATACTCTTCTGAGCCTTTGATGTCTCTAAGTTCTTTCATAGCTTTAATCTAAGTCTGCTTCAAAGCATTCGCTTGAACAATATCCTTCTTTACTCATTGGTGTATCACACATTTTGCAGGTGTGTTCTACTTCTTGTTCTGGGTCATCTATCCAACCCCATTCTTGTACACTAAATTTTACGCTCATAGTTAAGTTGTTTAAGTTTTTTGAGGCTAATTTATGAAAGAAATTTAACTACGCAAACATTTTATAGACGTTTTAACAAACTTTAACATTTAGGCAAAAGAAAAGGGGCTGCTTTCACAACCCCTAATCCCAGACAAACAATAGACAAACAACAATAAGAAACAATAAGAATCAATCAAATATACATCACAATTACCAAAGATAAAAACCATATTCCTTTAAGTCATCAACATCGAAATACACAACTTCTCTGTTTACCGCAATTCTCGCAACACCAAATAATATCAGTTGCTGAATTAGGTTAAATCTCCTTTTATGTCCAACACAACGAAGCCTAACTGCCTTTCCAGCCCTATGTGAATCGTTGCTGACTAACTTTATTTTATCGGCATAAACCTTAGAAACATATCCGAGGTCAACCTTTATAACCATTCTGTTCCTGGCACATATCTCATCAAGCAATACGACAAGCTCTCTATCCATAAACCTAAATCCACTTCCAGGAGTGTCTGGACTATCAAACATATCCCAAGTCAAAACCTTTAACCCAAAGGTATTGTTGTCTTGCTCTTTCTCAGCAATCTTATCGACAAGGTTTTTGTTTTCTTCCATTATCATTGCTTGTCTTGTGTTCTAAGCATTAGGCTACCTTGTCTTTCATCAATAGACTTTATAGCCCTGTATATAACTCTTGTCTTTCTCTTGACATCGTCAATCTCACCTTTCTTAGAGTCAGAGCCAAGATTAGCATACATATTAGCGTTTAACTCAAGAAGAGAATCTATCTTTTGTACATCTGAATAAGGCTTGTGTGATAACACTCTAAATACAAAATCCTCTAATTCTTCTTTGCTTGGTGTCTTCGCTGGAATATCTATGTCTTTCATCTTCTATGTTGCTTAAAACAAATGTAATTAAAATTTTAACATTTGACTTGTTGCACATAAACTTTTTTCACATATATTTGCAGAGATGATTTAAGCGTCTGAAAACACGATTCGGTCATCAGCTTATAAATGTGGTAGAATGGGAAGCAGACATACCACAACTTCAACCTAAAGCAAACGAAGGTCTGTACTCAGTAGGATGAGTGGAATTGCAAGTCTTAGAACCTACATTACTAAGACGTCCTAATGCTCTCAAGAACTCAACTGAAGCAATTAATGGACAGGGTGGCTTAGGGCTACCTATGTCCATACGCAACTCAGAATCTAACAAAAGCAATTAGCTAAATAGAGATATAACTTTTAATAATCTTCTTAGCAAGCAAAATAAAAATAACTAAAAAGACAAGAGGCAATAAGTAAGCGTAGTTAGTCCTCTTTACTTCTTTATCTAAAGACTTCTCTTCTTTAATAGACTCTTCAGACTTATTCTCTTGTACCTCCGTAGAAGCATTTACAGACGATTTAAGAGACTCTTTCTTTTTTCTGATAGTTACAGACTTTGCATTAGAGAAAGTTCTTGTAACACCACCTAAAGTTACTTCAATAGGCTTTAGAGAGTCTTTTGCTATGACTTCTATCTCAAAGGTGTCTATGTTTAAGAGAGTAGAGTCTTGGGTAGTATGTTTAATGATTGTATTAGTCTCTGTCTTTAAAGACTCTTTAGACTCTGTCTTTGCTACTTGTTTTTTAACTGAACAAGATGTAAACGATAAACTACTAATCAATAGTATCGCCGAAGTAATAATTAGCCTCATCTATTCTTCTATTCGTTAAACCTCTTAGTACTTTGCCTCCTGCTTTGTTCCATTTCATAAACTCTTTCAATATAGATGGGTCACAAGGATTAGCGTTTACCTTTTTAAGTAATGTAGACTTCTTTAAAGCACCACATCCTAAGTTATATGAGAAAGATACTAAAGCATCAAACTGCTCCTGAGAAATGTCAGCAATTACGTTGTCATTAACACACTTCTCAAACTTAGACACTACTACTTTTAAAAGCAAGTCAGCCACCTCCTTAGAGAGGGGCTTGTCTTGCATTGTTACCTTAGTGCCATCAGGATAAAAAGTATTACCATACCCTATTGTCGGGATTCTCACAGCGTCCAAATATGGAGTGCTACTAAACCCCTCGTGCTTCTTTATTAATTCAAGACCCCTTTTTGAAGTTTTCATTTATAACTGTGTATATTGCGTTTCTGGACACGTTTAACTTTTTGCTTATGCTCAATATTGATTCCTTATTTTTATGCCCATCTATAATTATAGAAAGTTCTAATTCTGTAAACTTCTTTTTGTTTCGAGATGAATGTGTTTTATAATATTCTTTTAAAGAGTCTGAAAGCTTGTTTTTCTGCTCTTGAGTGAATTTCACACCTTTTCTTGAGCTAACCATACCTTTGTTTCCTATGAGACCAAGTCTGTTTAATTCTTTAGACTGGATTCTTTTTAATTCTCTAAGCTCTTCGCTTTTCCAAGTTTCTTTTAGTGTGGCTATTCTTTTTGCTTTTGTTTCTTCTGACTGAGTCTTGCCTCTTAATGACTTTGATATTTTTTCTTTAGTATCTACAGAGAAGTTGTTGTTGCCATCACCTCCATCTGTCATATTGCATAATATTCCAGTTCCGATGTCGTTTCTTCCGTATAGCTTTATGAACTCAATTTCCTTTTCTTTAGCCTGCTCATAAGTCAAGTCATCAAATAATATCTCGACCTCATAGTCGGTCTTTGAAACTATGTTTTTCCAGTGAGAATTCCTGCTTCTCTTTTCATAGGCTCTCTTCACAGAAGAACCTATGCCGATATAAAAAGGCTTGTCTGTGTCTTTCCTTATGTGCCTATAAACAATGGCCATTATATCTCTTTATCTTGGTTCTTCTTGATGAGTGCCTTAATACCACTCTTTAAATCATCAGGTGCTAAGAATAGTGCAAGTGAGATAAGTAATGTACCAAAGAAGATAGTAGTATCACCATCCTTCTCAGTCAAGTAGTAGAAGTTCCCAATCAATAAGAAGAATCCTAAGATTGTGGTCGTTACCCCTTCTTTAAAGTTCTTTTCTAATCTGCTCATATCTTAAGGTTATTGCCTGATTTATTGTTTAGGTTTTAAGGCTATTGCCTTACAAGAGTAATTTTTCTGTGTTTTTACCCTCGTGTGCAAAATATGCACATCAGAAGTAAACAAATCTGTTTATTTTTTTATCTGCCTCTTGATGTAGTAAAACACCTCTTTGCCTATAAGACCAAAGAAACCACCTACTAAACCAACCAATGCAGCTTGGAATATACCCATTATAGATATAGTGGTTGCTGCGGTGAGGATGTACCCTCCAATAAA
>Ga0208644_1000597_pt1 | contig 31840 bp, 24 predicted proteins | sample VirMetDEL_Nov_18_FD_184517 | JGI IMG/M metagenome (GOLD analysis project Ga0208644, IMG submission 184517) | Aqueous microbial communities from the Delaware River and Bay under freshwater to marine salinity gradient to study organic matter... | ecosystem: Environmental > Aquatic > Marine >...
CATTCATCTATTTAGCAATAGCAGCTGACCCTGCTCCAGAGCCAGTGTTAGCTAATAGCTTTGACCCTGTTCTCTATACTGGGACAGGTAGCGGTTCGTTATCTGTTGGAGGAGTAAGTTTTCAGCCTGATTTGGTGTGGGGTAAAGCAAGAACTGATGCTATTAGTCATATCTTATTTGATTCGGTAAGAGGAGAAAATAAACAAATAAGTTCAAATACTTCAACGGCAGAAGTAACAAGAACAAGCGACGCCTATCTTTTTGATAGCAATGGCTTTACTGTTACAACTGTTGGTAATTTAAATAATGCAGAAAATTATGTCGCTTGGTGTTGGAAAGCTGCGGGAATACCTGCTATAAATCAAAACGGTACTATTGATAGTATTGTTAATGCGAATCCTGCAGCAGGGTTTAGTATTGTGAAGTATACAGGAAATAATACAATTTCTTCTACATTTGGACACGGCTTATCATCTGCACCTGAACTTGTAATAATAAAGAATTTAGACACGGCTACGGATTGGCAAGTTTTTGGAAGCACATTATTTGACAGAATGCAATTAAACAACACGGGAGGTGATGATGCTAACTTTCCTTTGACTTATTCTTCAACAACTATAACACTACCAAATTTTATAGATAATGCTTGGAATAATAGTGGTTATGATTTTATTGCCTACTGCTTCCACTCTGTTACAGGGTATCAAAAGGTAGGGAGTTATACAGGAACGGGAGCTGCAGGAAATGCTCAAAATGTAGGATTCGCCCCAAGATGGTTAATAATTAAAAGATATATAGGTGCCGCATCAAATTGGGTTATTTTTGATACTTTAAGAACTGATGGTTCGGGGAATAAAGCTTTATATGCCGATTTAGCTAATGCGGAAGCATCGGATGGTAGAGTGAATTTAACTTCAACAGGATTTGATTTTGATGGCGCCGCATTTAATGAAAGTAGCACAAGTTGGATTTATTTAGCAATAGCATAATGGAATATATACAAACAAATAGCGCTTTATTAAACATTGATGTGGTGTACCACATCGTAAAACCAAAGAAGAAATGAGCCCAGGCGATATAAAGGTATTGGCAATGAATAGTGTAGTTTTTGGATTATCATTAACTGAAATAGATGTATTTTTAAAAATTGTATTACTTTTAGTGTCAATAGGATATACTATCCATAAATGGTATTTAATATATGGAAAGAATAAGTAAGCACATATCATATAAAGAAGCAATAAAATCAAATACTGCTACACGATTATCAATAGAAAATATACCAAATGATTATCAAGTTACTAATATGGTTGGTGTTGCTGTCAATGTTTTCGAACCTCTTAGAGAATATGTAGGCGGACCAATAAAAATAAATAGCTTTTTCAGATGTGAGGAGTTAAATTCCGCTATAGGTGGAAGTTCAAGCTCACAGCATTGCGAGGGTAGAGCTATTGACCTGGATGATACCTTTGGGCACAAAACAAATGCTCAGATGTATCAGTACATAAAAGATAATTTAAGCTTTGACCAACTCATCTGGGAGTTTGGAGATGATAGAAATCCAGACTGGGTTCATGTGAGTTATGTGTCAAAGGAAGAGAATAGAGGTCGTTGTTTGCGAGCTTTAAAAGAAAACGGAAAAACAATTTATAAAAACAATTAATTATGTTTACATTTAGTATTATACTTAACGTTGTGCTTATTTTAGCGCTAGTCTATGTGATATTTGTTCATGTTGGATTTGTAAAAGATGAAGATAAGAATTTTATAGCCGATAGTGTTGAAAAGAAATTTGCAGATATTAAAGAAGATGTTGGTGAATTTAAATCAAGAGTTGGAGAAGAGCTTGGTGATGTTGTAGATGCAGTAAAAGAGGTAGGAAACCAAATTGGTGATTTGCCTGGAGCTGTAACTGGAAAAAATAGAGCAGGTAGAAAGCCTCAAAAATAATGTCAGAAAAGAAACCTTTTAAACAAACGGGGCTTGGTAAAATATTATTAGGCGTACTGCCCTCTGTTGTTAAGGGAGCTTCTAAAGTTCTTCCTGATAGCGGAGTGTTGGGCGTTATAAAAAATTTAATTGATACCGACCCTGATATGTCTGCTGAAGAAAAGGCAGCAGCTCACGACCAGCTTGTTGAGCTTTATCGTCTAGAAGTAGAGGATAGAGATTCGGCTAGAAAAAGAGAAGCTGCTATAGCTTCTACTGGAAGAAGCGATTGGATGATGACCCTAACAGGAATTGTAGGGTTATCTGCGTTTGCTTTTTTAGTATATACAGTGGTTACTACTCAAGTTCCTGAGACCAACAAGGAGATATTCATCCACATGATTGGTATTGTTGAAGGTGTTGCTCTTAGTATTTTTGGATACTACTTTGGGTCAGCAGTTAAAAAAGAAGATAAAAATGGCTAAGCAACCAATAGTTATTTACAAAAAGAAACCAAAGGTCAAAAGGCCTGGGGTGCATTCTAAAAAGAAAACAAGTTTTTTGAAAACTTCTAAAAATTACAGAAAGCCATACCGAGGACAAGGTCGGTAAATATTTGGTATATTTGTAGTTACTAAATTTAATATAATGGACATTAGAAAAATCTCCATAGGTCCTGATTATAAATCAGGCGCTATGCACTACATATTAGGTCAAGAAATTTTAGGGGGAGACCACATTATACATCTTATAAAACAAGACACTCAGACTAGAGAAATTAATGTTTGGATTAAAAGAGAGAATGAAATCTTTTTATGGAAAACATTTAATAACTCTATGCCGATGGCTATAGAATATAACGTTAATTTTTAAAATATGACCAAAGACGATTTACTGAAAGAATTTTATTTATTACAAGAGCAAAAAGAAAAAACAACAGATTGGATGGAATCTTTAGAAATTCAAGATAAAATCCATAATATAGAAATGAAGCTTAACAATGTAAAGCCTACTGACTCTAGTGTTGAATGTGAAGGTTGTGGTTCATGAGGTCTCCTTTTTATTTTATAGTAAAACCTTTAAGCGGTAAGCGTTATAATAACTCTAAAGAAATAGGTGGGATTGATTTTTTAACGAGCACTTCTGAAGAAAACCATTTAGCTTCCAACAGAGAGGCTGTTGTTGTATCTACTCCTTTGAACTATCAAGGAGATATAACGCCTGGAGATATTCTTTTGGTTCATCACAATGTCTTTAAGTTTTACAATGACATGAGAGGCAGACAAAAGAGCGGTAAAAGTTTTTTTATGGATGACCTATTCTTTGTGGATAACGAACAGTTTTATATGTATAACAAAGACAATCAGTGGTATTGTCATGATAGGTATTGTTTTGTAGAGCCTATTCCAACAGTAGAATCTTTTGTATATAAACCAATGTCAGAAGAGCCACTCATGGGAAAGCTTAAATACACAAACGACAAACTAAAAAGCTATGGTTTAAAAGAAGGTGACTTGGTCAGTTTCAAACCAGATAGTGAATATGAATTTAATGTAGATGGACAAAAACTTTATAGAATGTTTGACCATCAAATAACAATTGCTCTATGATTAAATCAGAGGATTTAAAAAGAGAAATAATATTAGCAGGGAGAAAAGCTGTAGAGCAGCTTATCAAAGTGGCTAGAGAAGATATCATTAAGCCTGACCCTGAAGATGAGTTGGCGGCAGACAGATTGAAGAATGCTGCGGCTACTAAGAAGCTGGCTATCTTTGATGCATTTGACATTTTAAGTAAGATAGACCAGGAGGAAGAGAATATAAATATATCTAACGATACGAACGCAAAAGTTGAAACCAAACAAGGATTTGCAGAACGAAGGTCAAGGTAGGCTTTATAGAGTTATAGACGACTACATTCCTAAGGGGGCGCTATCAAATAAGAATAGAGCCAAAACCTGGGAGTATGGTTATAATGAAAAGTATGACTTTGTAAATATATCAAAGACTGGACAGGTAGGGCAGATTATAAACATCTCTGGCTTGTATATTGGTATTCCATTAGCTCCAAAAGATTGTGATGCTCGTTCAAAAAACAAAGAAGAGCAGTATTGGGAAAGACAAGAACTTCCACAACCCTTATCTAAAATACAATCCATATTCCAGTGGAATGAAATGCCATCCGAGTTTAAAAACAGATGGGTGGATTACATTGAGTCTGAGTTTGATAAAAGAGAAGATGGCTATTGGTTTATGAATAATGGCGAGCCGACCTATATTACAGGAGCTCATTATATGTACTTACAATGGTCTAGTATTGATGTAGGATATCCAGACTTTAGAGAAGCCAATAGAATTTTTTATTTATTCTGGGAGGCGTGTCGAGCAGACAATAGAAGTTTTGGAATGATATACCTAAAGATAAGACGTTCAGGTTTTTCTTTTATGGGGTCTTCAGAGTGTGTAAATACAGGAACACTTGCAAAAGATGCCAGAGTAGGTATACTGTCAAAGACTGGAGCAGACTCTAAAAAGATGTTTACCGACAAGGTAGTTCCTATATCTACAAGGCTTCCTTTCTTCTTTAAACCTATTCAAGATGGTATGGATAAACCAAAAACTGAATTGGCTTTTAGAATACCCGCTTCAAAGATTACTAAAAAAAATATGTACGAGACTGTAGATGATGAGCTTACAGGTCTTGATACCACTATTGACTGGAAGAATACAGATGATAACTCGTATGATGGGGAAAAGCTTTTGCTTCTTGTTCATGACGAGAGTGGTAAATGGGTAAAGCCAAATAATATTCTAAACAACTGGCGAGTAACTAAAACTTGTTTGCGTTTAGGAAGTAAGATAATTGGAAAGTGTTTGATGGGTTCTACTTCAAACGCATTAGACAAAGGGGGGGATAACTTTAAAAAGCTATATGAAGATTCGAATGTAGCTAAACGTAATTCTAACGGACAAACTAAGAGCGGACTTTATAGCTTGTTTATTCCTATGGAATTAAATATGGAAGGCTTTATTGATGTGTATGGCCAACCTGTGCTTAGAAGACCTTCTGAGCGTATCAAAGGTGTTGATGGTCAATGGATTAAAAATGGAGCTATTGATTATTGGGAGGCAGAGGTAGAGTCATTAAAGTCTGATGCGGATGCACTGAATGAATTTTACAGACAATTCCCAAGAAGTGAATCTCATGCTTTTAGAGATGAGAGTAAAGCTTCGCTATTTAACCTTACTAAAATATACCAGCAAATAGACTATAATGATTCGCTTATTTTAGAACATCATCTAACCAGAGGCGGATTCCATTGGGAGAATGGTATAAAAGATTCTAAGGTTATATTTACGCCAGATAATAAGGGAAGGTTTTTAATTAGCTGGGTGCCCTCTAAGAATTTACAAAATAGAAAGGTTGAACGTAATGGACAGCGTTATCCAGCCAACGAGCATATTGGTGCGTTTGGTTGCGACTCTTATGATATATCAGGAACTGTAGGCGGTGGAGGTTCTAACGGAGCGCTTCATGGAATGACAAAGTTTAACATGGAAGAAGCTCCATCAAATGAGTTTTTTCTACAGTATGTGGCTCGCCCACAGACAGCTGAGATATTTTTTGAAGAAGTTTTAATGGCTTGTGTATTTTACGGAATGCCTATTCTCATAGAGAACAATAAACCTAGATTATTATATCATTTTAAAAACAGAGGATATAGACCTTATTGTTTAAATAGACCAGATAAACATTATTCAAAACTATCAAAGACGGAGAAAGAGTTAGGTGGTATACCTAACAGTTCGGAAGATGTAAAGCAAGCCCATGCTGCGGCAATAGAATCATACATTGAAAAGTATGTGGGATTAGATTTTGGAGGTGAATTTAGAGACCCCGATGAGATGGGCTCTATGCTGTTTACCAGGACTTTAGAAGATTGGGCAAAGTTTGATATTAATAATAGAACAAAGTATGACGCTACTATTAGCTCTGGACTGGCTATTATGGCGAATCAAAAACACTTATATCAAACAGAAAAAAAAGAATCAAAAATAAAGCTTAACTTTGCAAGGTATACAAATAACGGAACTTTAAGTCAATTAATTACATAGATGAGAGATGTTAAAATAGACATTGCATCTACAGGTTTTCCCAGCCAATTTGTTTCAGACGCTGAGAAGGCTACTTATGAGTTTGGTTTGCAGATTGGACAGGCAATTCAGTATGAATGGTTCAAGAAAGACGGCAACCAATGTAGATACTACAATCAATGGCGTGATTTCCATAGACTAAGATTATATGCTCGTGGTGAGCAGTCCATAGCAAAATATAAAAACGAGTTAGCAATTGATGGAGACTTGTCTTATCTAAATTTAGATTGGACTCCAGTTCCTATATTACCTAAGTTCGTTGACATTGTTGTCAATGGAATGCAAGACCGAGAGTTCAAGGTTAAGGCATACGCACAGGATGCATTGTCACAGGCTAAACGTAGCAAATATCAAGATATGATTGAAGGGCAGATGGCCGCTAAAGATATCTTGACTACTATACAAGAACAAACAGGGGTCGACCCATTTATTATGGACCCTGATGAGCTTCCCGCTTCAGATGAGGAGCTGTCATTATATATGAATCTCAACTACAAACCAGCAATTGAGATTGCTGAGGAGGAAGCTATTGATACTATGTTTTCGGAAAATCATTATAATGATATCCGTAAACAATTAGATTATGATTCTACAGTTATAGGTATGGCTGTAGCTAAGCATGAGTTTCTGCCTGGGTCAGGAGTACAAATCTCTTATGTAGACCCGGCTAACGTTGTATATAGTTATACTGAAGACCCTCACTTTAAAGATTGTTTTTATTGGGGAGAAATTAAAACATTACCTATTGCTGAGCTAATGAAGATTGACCCTAATCTTACTCGTGAAGATTTAGAGGAAATCTCTAAGTATAGCCAAAGTTGGTATGACTATTATAATGTAGCTCAGTTTTATGAGAACGATATCTTTTATCGTGATACTTGTACCCTTATGTATTTTAACTATAAGACCACCAAGAAGATGGTTTATAAAAAGAGAATACTTGAAGGCGGCGGGTCTAAGATGATTGAAAAGGATGATAGTTTTAATCCTCCAGCAGATATGTTGGAAGAAGGAAACTTTGAAAAGATAGAAAAGACAATAGATGTTTGGTATGATGGTGTTATGGTTATGGGCACAAACATTATACTAAAGTGGGAGCTTGCCAAGAATATGGTGCGACCTAAGTCTTCTTCACAACACGCACTACCTAATTATGTAGCTGTAGCACCAAGAATGTACAAAGGAGTTATTGAGTCTTTAGTTAGACGAATGATTCCTTTTGCTGATTTAATACAAATGACTCATTTAAAACTACAACAGGTAATTGCTAGAACTGTACCTGATGGGGTTTATATTGATGCAGATGGTATTAATGAGGTTGACCTGGGTACTGGAGCTTCATACGACCCTTCAGACGCACTAAGATTGTATTTCCAAACAGGTAGCGTTGTGGGTAGAAGTTATACCCAAGAAGGCGAGTACAATCAAGGCAAAATACCAATACAACAACTTACAAGTAATTCAGGAGCTTCTAAGACACAAATGCTTATAGCTAACTATAACCACTACTTAGACATGATTCGCTCTGTAACAGGCTTAAATGAAGCGAGAGATGGTACTGTTCCAAGTCCTGATGCTTTAGTTGGTGTTCAAAAGTTAGCTGCATTAAACTCAAATACAGCAACTCGTCATATATTAGAAGCCAGTTTATATATTTATAGAAGCTTAGCTGAGGCATTAACATATCGAGTAGCTGACATATTAGAATACTCAGACTTCAAGGAAGACTTTATTAATAAGATAGGAAAATATAATGTAAGTATTTTAGGTGAGATATCTGAGTTATATATTTATGACTTTGGAATCTTTATAGAGCTTTCTCCAGATGAAGAGCAAAAAGCAATGCTTGAGCAGAACATTCAGATGGCTTTATCTAAAGGAGATATTAATCTTGAGGATGCTATTGATATTCGTGAAATCAAAAATCTTAAACTAGCAAACCAATTATTAAAGGTTAAGCGGTTAGCTAAACAGGAGAGAGATGAGCGTATGGCAATGCAACAACAAGCTATGGTAGCTCAACAGCAATTAAAAGCTCAAGAGATGGCGGCTCAGACTGCGCTGCAGAAAATTGAGCTTGAGACTCAATCTAAGATGAAAATCAAACAAGCTGAGATAGCTTTTGAGATTGAGAAGAATAAAGCTGAAGCCGCTCTTAAATCTCAACTGATGCAACAAGAGTTTAATTATAACTTACAACTGCATGGAATGAGAGAGCAAACTCTATCGTTAAGAGAAGATGCGAGAGAGAAAGCAAAGAGCAGTAGAATTAGTCAACAAAACACTGAGCAGAGTAAATTAATTTCTCAACGTAAAAATAATTTACCGCCTCAGAATTTTGAGTCTAATGAAGATAGCCTAGATGGCTTTGACCTGGCTGAATTTGAGCCTAGATAATGCAACAAATAAGCGTTATTTTTTTAATTAACTTTGTAACTTAAATTATATCTAATGGAATTAAAAGTAAGAGCAGTTGAATCTGCCAAAGAAAAGTCTATTCAAGAAGTTGAGCAAGAGCTTCTTGATAAGCATGAAGAAAAATTTGCTAGTACTGAGACGCAAGAGCCAGAGCAAATAGAAGAGAGTGTCGTAGAAGACACTGTTGTAGAAGATAATAAAGAGGAATCTGAATTATCTGAAGAACAAGTTCTTTCATATATTGGGAAAAGATACGGTAGGGAAATTAATTCTTTGGAAGAATTAAGTGCTGCAAGAGCAGAAGCTGAAGAGCTTCCTGAAGATGTAGCAGCCTACTTTAAGTATAAAAAGGAAACAGGAAGAGGAATTGAAGACTATGTAAAATTACAAAGAAACTTTGATTCAATGAATCCTGATGCTTTGCTAAGAGAGTATTTGACAATTACCGAAGGCGAAGGTTTAGATGCAGAAGATATTGATTCTTTAATGGAAGAATATTCTTTTGATGAAGAACTGGATGATGAAGCGGTGATTAAGAAGGCTAAACTAGCAAAGAAAAAAGCTATTGCCAAAGCAAAAAAATTCTTTAGTGAACAAAAAGAATTATACAAGCAGCCCCTTGAGTCGAGTTCGGCTGCCAATCCTCAAGTTCAAGAAGAAATACAAGCTTATCGGCAATATTTAGAATCTGTTAAGACTCAACAAGAGGAAGCAGAAGCAAGACGAAATTGGTTTATTAAAGAAACCGATAAAGTTTTTACTGATGATTTTAAAGGTTTTAATTTCATGCTTGACGACAAGACAGTAACTTTTGCGCCTGGTGATACACAGACTATTAAGAAAAACCAAGAGACACCAATGAACTTTATTAATAAGTATCTTGATGACAAAGGTTTAATTAAGGATGCTGCTGGTTACCATAGAGCTTTAGCAATTGCAATGAATCCTGATAAGTTTGCCAAGTTCTTTTATGAGCAAGGCAAATCAAGTGCTACGGAAGATGTGATGCGTAAGACTAAAAATATAAATATGACTGAGCGCAGAGCACCAGAAGTAGCAAACAAAGGAGGATTCCAAGTTAAGTCTGTAAACCCTGATTCGGGTAGAAGCTTAAAAATTAGAAGTATTAATAAAAATTAAAAAAGTTTAAAAATGGCAGGAAGTGTTCAAGCAACCCCTGGGTATGCTTTACAGCCAAGTGCAGAACAAGTTGCACTGGCTACTAATTACATTACAAACTTCGATTTCTTAAATCAGTATTTACCTGATACATACGAAAAGGAGTTTGAGCGGTACGGAAATCGTACCGTAGCATCGTTCTTACGTTTAGTAGGAGCTGAAATGCCTTCTAACTCTGACCTTATTAAATGGGCAGAGCAAGGAAGACTACACACTAAATATGTTGATTGTACCTCTGGTTCAGCAGCAGGTTCTGATACAGCTACAATTACTGTGTCTGACACTCTAATTCCAGGAACAGGAAGCATTGCTATCCGTGTAGGACAAACCATCGTTATTTCTGATAACGCAGGTTCTGGTTTAAATAAAGGTATCGTTACAGCTGTTAACACAGGTGCTGGTACTTTTGATGTAGCTTATTATGAAGCTGGAGGACAAGTTTTTGGAGTAGCTGATACTTGTACTGTATTTATCTATGGTTCTGAGTTTAGAAAAGGAGCAAACGGAATGTCAGGTTCTCTAGAAGCTGATGACGAAATCTTCGAAAACTCTCCAATTATCATTAAAGATAAATATGCAGTTAACGGTTCTGATATGGCTCAGATTGGATGGGTTGAAGTAACTACTGAAAACGGAGCTTCTGGATACCTATGGTATTTAAAATCAGAGCATGAAACTCGTCTACGTTTTGACGACTATCTTGAAACTGCAATGATTGAAGCTGTTCCAGCTGAAGCTGGTTCTGGAGCTATTGCTACTACAGGTGATGTAGGAAACAAAGGTTCTGAAGGTATTTTCTACGTTGTAGAAAATCGTGGAAACGTATGGGCAGGAGGTAACCCTTCTACTCTTGCAGACTTTGATGCTGTTATCTCTCGTTTAGATAAGCAAGGAGCCATTGAAGAAAACGTAATCTTTGTTGATAGAGATTTCGGATTTGATATCGATGATATGCTAGCTGCTCAGAACTCTTACGGAGCTGGAGGTACTTCTTATGGTTTATTTGACAATGACAAAGACATGGCATTAAACCTTGGATTTACTGGATTCCGCAGAGGATATGACTTCTACAAGTCTGATTGGAAATACTTAAATGACCCAACTATGCGTGGTGGTCTACCAACTGGTGCTGGTTCTGGCCGTGTAAACGGACTATTAGTTCCTGCTGGTTCTACTACTGTATATGACCAAATTTTAGGTAAAAATGCGAAACGCCCATTCCTTCATGTGCGTTACCGAGCTTCTGAAACAGAAGACCGTAGATACAAAACTTGGATTACTGGTTCTGCTGGTGGTGCTGCTACATCGGATTTAGATGCGATGGAAGTACACTTCTTGTCAGAAAGAGCTGTATGTACTTTAGGTGCAAACAACTTCTTCTTATTCCAAGAGTAGTATATTTATTAAAGGGAGGTTTAACCGCCTCCCTTTTTTTTAATTTTAATTAAATCTTATATAATGAAAAAAAATATCACAATTGTAGATAAGGTCTACAAACTTACAAGAGATGCCGCACCTTTATCTCTTTATATCCCTTCAAGCGGCTCAAGAAGAAAACCATTATTATGGTTTGATGAAGAAAAAGGAATCAACCGAGTTTTAAGATATTCACCCAATCAAAAGTCTCCATTTGAAGATGAGCAAGATACTAATGTTGTTCGTGTTCCTATAGAGTTTGAAAATGGTTTCCTTAGAGTACCTAAAACCAATCCTGTATTACAGCAGTTTTTATACTATCACCCATTAAATGGGAAACGATTTGTTGAGGTAGATAATGAAAAAGATGCGTCTAAAGAATTAGAAAGAATTAACATAGAGGCAGATGCTCTTATAGAAGCTAGAGCTTTAACTGTAGACCAATTAGAAACTATTGGTAGAGTTATATTAGGAGCAAACGTAGAAAAGATGAGCACCTCTGAATTAAAAAGAGATGTACTTATTTACGTTAGAAGATATCCAGAAGAATTTCTAAGACAAATTAATGACCCATTATTAAAACTACAATCAAACGTTCAGTTGTTTTTTGACAAGGGATTATTATCATTTAGAAATAAACAAAAAGAAGTTTGGTTTAACACCAGTACTAATAAAACCAAAATGTTAACTGTGCCATTTGGAGAAGACCCAATGTATATTGTTTCTTCATTTTTACAAAGCGATGATGGTATAGATGCATTGAAAATGCTAGAATCTTTGTTAGAGGATTAGCCCTAAGTATTCTATATGAAGAGAGGTCAAAAATAATTGACCTCTTTTTTTTTGCTTATCTTTGTAAAAAAGAAAGCGATGATAAATTCTGTTAGAAATACAGTTCTTGCTATCCTTAACAAAAATAATTATGGCTATTTATCGCCATCAGATTTTAACCTATTTGCAAAGCAAGCGCAGTTAGATATTTTTGACGAATACTTTATTGGCTACAACAATGTAGTTAATAAGGAAAATGGTCGTGTGTCTGGAACAGAATATGCGAATATAAAGAAAGGATACGAGGAGGTTATAAATACTTTTTCCGTTACTGCTAGTTTAGCTAAAAGCGCTAACAACATATATCAAGTACCTACTACTGCTACTACAGGGTCTGAATATTATTTATTAAATAAAATTTTAATATATAGTGAAGCAACATCGTCTGGAATAACTACAAGCACAGGGGCTGGCAATACTGCTTTAATTGATGCTTCAGCTACTTTTCAAACTGACGGTGTAACCGCAGGAGATACGGTATCAATTGTTCTTAGTGGTTCTGTGGTAACTAACTTAACAGTAGAGTCTGTAACTAGTCAGACACAGCTTATTGTAAATGTGGCTTCATTGACCTCTTCTGGATTGTCATACGCTGTTTATAAGGCGGTTAATTTAAAAAACGAAGCAGAACCTGTTACTCATAGTAAAATTACTATGCTTAACAAATCAATGCTTACTGCTCCTAACACTACATTCCCAGCATATACTCAAGAAGGCACATTATTAACCTTATATCCTTCTACACTTACAGAAGTAGGTAGAGTGGTATCGCAGTACATAAGATACCCTAGAGACCCTAAGTGGACTTATATAACACTTACAAGCGGAACTCCTGTATTTAATCAGTCTCAATCTGATTATCAAGACTTTGAGCTTCCTGAAGATGATGTAAATAACTTGGTGGCCAGAATACTACAATACTCTGGACTATCTATAAGAGAGATAGCTACTGTTCAATTTGGACAAGCTTTAGAACAACAAGAAAATTTAGAACAATAAGATGGCTTATATAAATCAGAAGAAATATTATACCAACGATGGCACAACCCCCACTAATGAAAACTGGGGTTCTTATCAATATGTAAGTCTTGAAGATGTTGTAAATAATTTTCAGCTTATGTATAGCGGAAACCATTCGTTAGTTAATAACGAAGAGCGATATAAAATATTGTTTCACGCTAAAAGAGCAATACAAGAACTGAACTACGATGCTTTTAAAGAAGTGAAAGCATTAGAGCTTACTGTTTATGATGATTTAAAATTTATTCTACCATCTGATTATGTGAATTGGATTAGAATATCTTTATACAAAGATGGGTGGATTAGACCGTTAACTGAAAACATACAGGTTAATTCAGCTAACTCTTATACTCAGAGTTCTAGCGTTCCTAATTTTACAGGCAATGATGCGACTACTCAAACATCTCAATTAGATACAGACAGATTAGATGGAAACCAAAAAAGTATTTACTTGAACCAAGTGAATGCAGAGGACCAAGTACCTCAAGATACACAGGCAAACTGGTATGCTGATTACACAATAGGTGCTCGTTATGGTTTAAACACTGAAACAGCAAATATAAATCCTACTTTTAGAATAGATAAAAAAGCTGGAGTTATAAATTTTGACTCTACTATGGCTAACGAGCAGTGTATATTAGAATACATTTCTGATGGTATGGAAAATGGCGATGATTCTAAGGTATCTGTAAATAAACTTTTTGAAGACTATGTGTATGCTTATATAGAATATGCCATCTTAAATAGTAAGTTTAATGTTCAAGAATATATTGTAAATAGAGCTAGAAGGAGAAAAACAGCTTTATTAAGAAATGCAAAAATAAGATTAAGCAATATACATCCTGGAAGATTGTTAATGAATCTAAGAGGAGGCGACAAGTGGATTAAGTAACATGGCGAATATTCAAAGAAATTTTATTGCAGGCCGTATGAATAAAAGCCTTGATGAAAGGCTTATACCAAATGGTGAATATGTAGACGCTTTAAACGTAAGGCTTGGCTCTACGGAAGAGTCTGAAATCGGTTCTGTTGAAAATTCTAAGGGTAATTCTAAACTTACTTCGCTACAGTTTTTAGGAGCAATTCCATTAAGCGCTGGCGCTAGATGTATTGGCGCTTATGAGGATGGTTCTAACAACACTATTTATTGGTTTGTTCATGACCCAACCTTTGTTGATGGAGACACTGGTAAGTTAGATTTAATTGTTTCTTATAACACAAAGACAAGTGATACTGTTTATCATATAATTAGCATTGATGATGGTTCTGGAGTAAACACAACATTAAACTTTAGTCCATCATATTTAATAACTGGTGTGGATAGAGTAGGAGACTTACTATTTTTCACAGATAATTATAATCCTCCTAGATTCATTAATATAAAAAAGAATTATCCTAATCCAGTTAACATTACACCAGCTCCTCCAACTCCAACGCCTCCAACTCCAACTCCATCTTTTTCTAATGGATGGATACTTACGGCTGGACAAACAACTATAGGTGGAACTCTTTTTGTTGGATACCATACAGGAACACTGCTTGGTTGTCCAACAAGCGCTCCTTCTTTTGGAACTGGAGCTAGTCTTACTACAACTCAAATACCATTGCCAGGAGTAGATTGTTATCAAACTGCTTTTTTTAGCGTAACAAAAGGCTATGGTCTTCAGGGATATGGAAATGTAAGTTCATTAGCATTAACACAATTTAGTTTAGATACTAGCGGAAACTCAGGAGCAGGAGTTATATCGATTGGACTTATGAATGTATCTGGTGTTGGAAATCCAGGTGTTGGAAGTTTAAGCGGAACTATTACAGGTAGTGATGGCAGTAGCGGCACATGGTCTGTCAGTTATTCAGATGTTGGAATACCTCCGTATACGGATGGAAATGGAGATTCTTTACAACCAGAATCTATAGGGACTATTACTATAACAGGACTGACATTAACTAACAATGTCACATATACAATTAATACATAAGGATGGCTTCATATTTAGACCAATTTTCTGCCGAATCTATACTGGTTATAAAAAGACCACCAGTAAGTGCTCCTGCTATACAATCAATAACTACAGCTGGAGAGGATGATTTTTTAGAAGAGCGATTCATAAGCTTTGCGTATAGATATAAATATGCTGATGGTGAGTATTCAGCTACATCACAATTTAGTGAGCCTTCATTTATTCCTAACCCTTTTGATTTTAGTTTTAATAGCTACTTAAACGAGGGGATGACCAACTCAACAAACGCTTGTATTATTACTTTTAATTCAGGCGGTCCTCTTGTTGTTGGTATAGATTTATTGTTTAAAGAGTCTAATAGCTCTACTATAAAAGTTATTGAAAAATTAAACAAGAGTAATTTAGGTTATGCCGATAACCAAGATTATACATATACATTTAGCAATAGCAAAATATTTACTATTCTTCCTGAGTCTGAAATATTAAGACTTTACGACAATGTTCCGTTATTAGCTAAAGCTCAAACAGTAATGGGTAATAGGCTTATATATGGAAATTATGTAGAAGGATACGACTTAGTGGACTCTACAGGAGCTCCAGTTAAGTTTGAATATTCAGTTGATTTAGTCACTCAAGAAGTGGGTAATACTACCTTAGAAAATTCTACAGCAACTGGTGATTACATAATACCAGATACAGTAACAACTACAGTTACAGTACCTGATTCTATAGTGTATATTGATTTAGATGGTGTTGAATTAGTTGCTGGAGCAGCAATCACTTTAGATTTAAAATTAGAACACAATCAATTTGCTAAACCTTTTGGTGGAGCAACTCCTCTTCCTACAGAAACAACTACAAATGTAGAGTTAGCATTTACATATATACTTCCTACTTCGTATAGCTCTGTTTATGAATTAGCTACAAGCTCTGACTTTTTGCAGCGCATAGGAACTGCTGCTAACATACAAACTGTTGCAAACTCTTGTAGTGGAACAACTTTTACAGACCAATTAAATTGTGCGTTACCTCAAAATTTAGATTCTTTAACTAAGTATCAAAGTGGTATAACAGCTGGCAACCAACCCTTATCAGTAATTGCTACTCCTGGTAGCACTCAAATAGGTATACAGGTATTAGCTATGGCATACACGCCAAATTTATCTTTACCTCTATTCATTGATAATGTTTATGAATATTACTCTATAAATTTTGCTGAGGCATTTTACCAAAAGGTAGCAAATCCATCGAGCCTTCATAGTAACCGAGGATATGAAATTGGTATTGTATATATGGATGATTTTAATCGCTCATCTACAGCGCTTGTAAGCCTTGATAATACCATTCAGATACCCTGTGCTAACTCTGCTTTAAAAAACTCAATACAGGTCACTATACCAACCACACAAAGAGCTCCATCTTGGGCTACTCGTTATAAGTTTGTTATTAAACCTGATGAAGAAAATTATGAGACTATTTATAGTAATATATATTTTGAAGACCCTGGAAGTAACGCTGCTTATTTTTTATTAGAAGGAGAGAGTGCAAATAAGGTAGAAGATGGAGACAGGCTTATAGTAAAGTCAGATGTTAATGGTCCTACTCAAAATTGTGTATACACTACTGTTTTAGAAAAGGAAGTAAAAGCGGAAGGGTTTTTAACTATACCTACTGGGCAAAATGACCCTGTTAGTGGTGACCCTATAAATGTATATGTTCCTGGTGGACCTTACATGAAATTAAATCCTAACAACTTTTCAATAGTAACAGATACTAGTGTTGGAGGTCCATTTGTAATACCAGGGCCTTATGAGGATACTGCTGATGTAAAATGGGAAAACCCATTAGTAAACTATCCTGTAAATATTATAAATCCAGCGGGTAGTGGAGCTACATCTTATATAGACTATACTATTCCAGCAGGAAGTAGAATTAAAATTCAGATATCTCAAACAAGAGTTGGAAGAGGTAGTTGTCCCGCTCGTTCAAATATATATAATGCTGAGTTTGTTGCTACTGAAACTTATGCAGATTTTAAATCTTGGTGGGATGGAGATAATATTGGGACTTTTCTTGTCAATGACAGTATTACAAGTCCTTCTGGCTATACAAACGTATATCTTTCTACTCCAGCCAGTGGAGCAGCTGACCCTACTATTGCAGACATCCCAACATCAGACTTAACCAATTACTATCAGTTTTATACCAACACTTCTACAGGGCAAAAGTTTTTAATGGTAACAGGACCTGATGCTTGTGCTAGTGCTTCAATATATAAAGATAGAAGAGCAACAGTAAGTGTAAATATAGAAGTGATAAGATACTCAAGCACTATTGCTTTTGAAACAATACCGTCAGATGCACTTCCAGATGTATGGTATGAGAATAATCTTTCTTTACCTATAGGAGCCGGAGGAGCTCATGCGGGTAATGTACAAAGTCAGAACTTTACTACAGCTCAACCAGCAATAATAAACACTGGATTTTATAACTGTTACGCTTTTGGAAATGGTGTTGAAAGTTATAAGATTAGAGACTCTATAGCTGGCAAAACACTAACTTTAGGAAACAGAGTTACCTCAACTTCTTCAATAGACTACAAGCAGGCTCATAGATTTGCAGACCTTACTTATAGTGGTGTATTTAATGATGAGACTAATGTAAATAAACTCAATGAGTTTAATCTTGGTCTTGCTAACTTTAAACCACTTGAAGATACGTTTGGTTCTATACAAAAATTATTTGCTAGAGAAACAGACATACTTACTCTACAAGAAGATAAAATATCTTATGTATTAAGAGGTAAGAATTTACTATCTGATGCAGCAGGCACTAGTGTTCTAACTTCAGTTCCTGAAGTTTTAGGATTACAAATAGCTAGAATAGAAGATTATGGTATTAGCTTTAACCCAGAAAGTTTTGCTTCTTGGGGATACAATAAGTTTTTTACAGACTCAAAAAGAGGAGCGGTAATACAACTGCAAGGCGGTAATTATCAAAACGAACAGCTTATTGTTATATCAGAAGCAGGGATGCGTTCTTGGTTTAGAGATTTATTCATACAATCACCTGATACTCAAAAGTTGGGAGGGTTTGACCCTTATATGGATGAGTATGTATTATCTTCTAACACAATCGATTTACCTGCGGTTATTGTTCCTGTATCTTGTGGTGTAAGTAGAAACTTAACAGTATCTGCTTCTAGTCCTCAGACATTTATTGTTAATATGTCTGAATTAGTTGGAACTGCAACAGTTACTTATGAAATACCATTTGAAGGTACAGATAATATAATAACGGAGGTTACTTTAGAAGATGTTATTACAGAAGGAGGTATTGATATAGTTAGTGAGAATCCTTTCTCTGGAACTGCATACGTTATAACTGTTACTTATAACGGAAACACCTATAGCTCAGGTAACGTATTTGTAAGCGGTTCATTTACCTTCCCTAAAGATGTGGTAAATGTGACTGAAGCAATCGTTGTTGTTTCTACTTCAAACACATCTGCAGATACTGTTGAGGTTACTGTTGGATGCCCAGTAGCTCCATACTTAACAATTTACAATATTGCAGTAACAAGTAATAATGAGGCTGGAGAGTTTATTCATAATGAATACAGATGGACCGATGGAACATTTGTTTCTCCATTACATTCGAATTTAGTTACATTTGCTTCTGGTACTTCTCAGCCTTTAGTTTCTCAGTATACCACAGTAACTGGAGCTCAAGGTGCTGGTATAATTCCTGCAAACGGAGCGGCTGTTACTTTGTTTAGTAATAAAAAATCTACAGATAATTTTGTATTCAATCCAGCTATTCATAAATTTAAATATTTACGAACAAATACTGTATACCCAAATAATAGTTCGGATATAAATTCATTGTTGGCGGCATCAACAACGATTACTCCTATAATAACATCAGGAGCTCCTAATGTTTATTCGGCAAACTTTACAATGCCAAGCTCTGGAAATAATCTTTATATGATATGGGATTATAGAGAGCCAACATCACAAGTGCTTTGTTACTCAACACTAGATAATCAAGACGCTTGCTGTAATTGTGCTCCTACCCCTACGCCTACACCAACGCCTATTCCTACGCCTACACCAACACCTACTCCTGTTAGCTGTGCTGCAACATGGTCTAATGTATCAACTATAGATGTAGGTTCAGGGGGGACTAGTACGATAGCTTGTTCTAACGCAAGTACTTCTCCTAATCCATATTATTTTGATGGAGGAACGTTCACTACTTCAAGCTGTATGAGCTCTAGTCCTAGTTCATTTGTAGCGCCATTCGATGCTTGGTATAGTGACGGTTCTGTAGCTAGATATAGTACTGGCGGTAGTTTAGGTGTTCCTGTATCTTGCACTGCCCCTAGTCCTCCACCACCGAGCGTATGGTTTCAGATGATTAACTGTGCTGACAGTTCTACTATATATTCTCAGGAATACACTGAAGGAGATTTTGCAATTAACGAAAGAGTTACTTCTGCGGGAATAACAGCTTCTATTTCAGGATGGTTATATGCTGACCCGGGAGGAATATTATATGCAATAGTTTCTACTGGATTAACAGGATGCCCATCTTCACCAACACCTACTCCATCTGGATTATATTATACTTATAATTCATGTGACCCAAGTTATGCTGCTGTGAGTGTGTTTTTATCTACACCTCCTTCGCAAACAGCGGATAGAAGATATAGAATTTCTACTAGCTCATACTTTGTTTATGATGGAAATGTAGGTACTACAACGCCTTCTAATCCAGTAGACACATTACAATTTACAGGACAAGTAGGATGTATTTAATAAAAAATAAAATATAATGGCAACATCAGGAACATATTATTTTGACACATCAAGTTTTAGTTCTGCAACTTCAATATATACAGATGAAGCACTCACAACTTGTGCTCCTGATGGTATATATTCTGATGGAACAATTACAAGGAGACAAGTGAATTGTGTATTAGAGGTCGCTCAAACTTGTCCTAGTTGCCTTTATTTTACATATAATAAAACTACAGCCAAAGGCTCTTCAGCTTTAGCTTGTAGTGATACTACATCAAGTAATATATATTTTAATACAGCAACTCCTGGAGATGGCGATGTCGGATATACCGACACTGGATTAACAACTCCATTTGTTGGAGGTGATAGTTGGTATGGGTTAGACCAATCTACAACTACACCTTCTTTTGGTGTTATAATAAGTAATGCTGGAGTATTGAGCAGTAAAACAACTTGTACTGCACCTACTCCGCCAACACCAGTGCCAGTAGCGCCAACGCCTGTGCCAGTAGCGCCTACTCCAGTTCCTACAGCCCCTACTCCGCCAACACCAGTGCCTACAGCACCAACTCCGCCTAGTTATAATTATTACTCGGCAGCTCCTTGTGAGGGAGGTTCTACAGTTTACTTTAGAACAACTGGCTCATATAGTGCAGGGGAAGCTGTGAAGATAGACGCTTATGGAAATGTTTGTTATGAAGTAATTGCAGCAGGTGCTCCATCAAATACTAATGATGTTACAGCTTCTTATGCGGATTGTACAGCTTGTTTACCAGCACCAACTCCTCCTACTCCAGTGCCAGTAGCGCCAACTCCAGTTCCAACGCCTTCATACTATACATTGACTTTATATGCTGATGTTAGTTCAGGAACAAGTCCTCTTCAGGGATGGAGCAGCTCAACAAACGCTTGTAACGGAACAGGAACTCCAGTTACTGTTTATTTAACTCAATATGCTGCTTCATTGTATGATGCTTATATTAATGGATATGCACTGTATTTAAATAGCGGTTTAAGTACAACCTACAATGGCGGTAACACATATTTTAAAGATGTCAGTAGCCCTAATTCAGGAAACTCTTTGTTTGTTTCCAATTTTGGTGCTATAGTTACATTTAGTGCTTGCGTAGCGCCTACACCTCCAACTGGTTGTGCTGCGACATGGTCTAATGTATCTACTATAAATGTAGGCTCAGGAGGGGATAGCGCAACAGCTTGTGCTAATGCAAGTACATCTCCCAATCCATATTATTTTGACGGAGGGACATTTAGCACTTCAAGTTGTATGAGTTCTAGTACTAGTTCGTTTGTTGCTCCTTTTGACGCATGGTATAGTGATGGGTCTATTGCTAGGTATAGCACAGGAGGTAGTTTAGGCAGTCCTGTTACTTGTACAGCGCCTACACCTACACCAGCGCCCACTCCAGCTGGGTGTACTCAATGGTTTGGGTCTTTATCTGGATATTCAACACCAGGTGATGCTTGTTTATCAGAAGATGTAGGAACAAGAAGAAGACATGACGGTGTGGGAATATTCCCAGATGTTGGTGATACTATTTATACCGAAGCTACTTGTACTACAACGCTTAACGGAGGAAACGACTGGTATTATGTAAGTGATACATCTGCAATACAAGTTGGTTCTTCAGGAGTAGTGTCATCAAAAGTATTTTGTTAAACGTTATGTTTGATTAAATCTATATATTTGAATTAAATTAAATTAAAATGAATGAAATAAAAAACTTCCTAAGTAAAGAAGACTGCTTGGAAGTTATGAAGATGATAGATTTAAATCATCAACCCTCTTCAGTAGTTGAAGGGGGTTATGATATAAGTACTATATCACAATCACGAACTTCTAGTACTTGTAATTTAGACCATAGTAATCCTATTGTTCAAAGGATACACAACAAAATCGCTAATTTTTTAGGGATAGATATTGCTAAAGGAGAGCATCTCCAAGGTCAACTTTATGAAGAGGGGCAATATTTTAAGCCTCATCAAGACTTTTTTTCAGGACCTGCTTACGACAAACATTGCTTGGCTTCGGGAAATAGAACCCATACCTTAATGATTTATCTTAATGATGACTTTGAAGGAGGTGGCACAAATTTTTTAAACCAAAATATTATAGTTAAACCTGAACAAGGTAAAGCTGTCGCTTGGCAAAATATGTCTGAAGGACAGTGCTTAGAGTCTGCTATGCACGAAGGGATGCCTATACTAAAAGGTAAAAAATATATTATCACCTCTTGGTGGAGAGAAAATGTTTGGGATGGAGCTGGAGATTATAATGCGTATGCTAATAGAAAAAAGGTCTATACTCATATATCTCAAATTCCTAAATTAACTCCTAATGGTTTTGAGGTTGTAAAGTGTCCAGAAGAAACTTGGAGGCTAATCAAAGATTCATACGAGCTATTGAAAGGAAAAGCTATTCGTGAAGAGTTTGACAGTAAGGACACTTTTATACCTACTGGTGATAGTGAACTATTGTCCTTTGATGCTATACCTTCTATAAGGTCTTTAATACACACTCAGCTACAACCTATTCATGAAAAATTTTGTGGAGCAAAAATAGAACCAAGCTTTGTGTATGGTATACGCTCTTACACTAAAGGAGCTACGCTAAAGTCTCATGTGGATAGAGTAGAGACTCATCACATATCTTCTATTATTATTGTAGATAAAGATTTAAGATGTGGATGTCAAAACAAAGAATTTGGTGAGGACTGGCCTTTAGATATACAAGGTCATGATGGAGAATGGTATAAGGTATACGCTCAGCCAGGAGATATGATTTTATATGAATCAGCAATTTGTGAGCATGGAAGAAAAGAGCCTTTCCAGGGAAAATACTTTAGAAACTTTTTTGTTCATTATAAGTTAGTATGATAACCATACCTGTGGCTGTTGCTGTAGAGTATTTTAAACCTCAAATACTTTTTTTTCAATACCAACATTTAGAGGTGTATGGTGAAGATGCTAAAAACAAAACCATTATACCCATAATAAAGTATAATCATTTTAATGAAAGTAAAGTAGAAGATGTCGATTGGGATATGAAGCTGCCCTACAAGATGGTCGATTCAGTATACGACTACATTAAAAGCGACAAACAATGGCATATTCCTATTAATGTATTTACTGCTGCAAAGCAAATAATAGAAGACCTTCCCGATGAAGAGGTTGTTGAAATAATAGATGCAGACTTAGTTCATTTAAAGAAATATCCCTCCATTTATGACCACATAAGCTATGATGTCGTTATAGCTGATTCAACATACGAAGACTGGCACATGCATATTGCTAGGCCTGATGGGCAAAATAGAAGGATTATAAGCGAGTATCTTATTCATAATGATGAGGGATATATGAATGGTGGATTTAACGTAATAGGAAGGGTTAAAACCATTAAGAAGATAATGGATGAGATTATCTTATACTCTAAGTTAGTTACCGAAAAAGAAAAAGGCAACCAACACTCCTGGTGGTGTGCAATGCACGGATTAAATATTGCTTGTCACAACAATAGAATAAGAATGCTCAATGAAAACAATTGTTACTATCCTAATATAAATAATTTAATTGACGGCCACTACATAGCACATTACAGTTGTGACCCTATTTTTAATAAACACAAAATTCTAAAACTAGACATCAACACTTTTCCAGATAATTTATTTTACAATCAAGCAAAGAAATGGCTTTCTCAGTTGCAATAAAAAGAAGTAAGGTTTAAATTCGTAAATTTGTACTTTAAGAAAATACTATGGCTGATAATTATACTTTAACATACAGCGAGTCTTCTAAAGGTTTTCCTTCTTTCTATTCCTTTTATCCAGATTGGATGATTGGAATGAACAATTACTTTTATTCTTTTAAGGGAGGAAATATATATAGACATAATACAAATGAAACTAGAAACAACTATTATGGTGTTCAATATAATTCTACTATTACGAGTGTATTTAATGAGCAACCATTAGAAAATAAACTATTTAAAACCATTGCATTACAATCTGATTCTTCTTGGAATTTAGAGTTAGATAGTGATATACAGTCTGGAGCAAGTATTGATAGTACTTGGTTTGAAAAGAAAGAAGGAGCTTGGTTTGCCTATGTGAGAAACAATGGAACTGTGCCAGCTGCTACTACAGAATATGATATGCGTTCTGTCAGTGGTATTGGACAAAGTACTTCGGTAAGTGTCGTTGGAACTTCTACTACAATTAATTTTTCAACAAGCATTTCTATAGGTAGTGAAATAAGTATAGGAGATATGCTTTATTATTCTCTTTCACCTTACAACACTATTACGCTTGCAGGTCAGGTTAGTGATATAAATATAAATTTACAAAGCGGAACTAACAATATTATTGTTGATAATAGTGTATCTGGTGCGGCAGCAATACCAATTCAAAATGCATATATGATGTACATTAAAAATCAGCAAGCAGAGTCTAATGGACTGTTAGGGCATTACTGCTTGTTTACAGCAACAAATAGCAATACTACTGCTACGGAGTTACTGGCTGTACAGTCTGAGGTGATGAAAAGCTATCCGTAAAATTAGTATCTTTGTAACTAAATGAAATTAAATTCAAGACCACTCAAAGAATCTGACTATGAGCAGATTTTGGTCGGATGGTGGAAAGACTGGAAATGGGAGCCCCCATTAAAAGATTTCTTACCAGATGATGGTAAAAGTGGTATAATTATTTATGATGATAATACGCCTGTTTGTGCAGGTTTTATTTATATGACAAACTCAAAAGTAGCCTGGGTAGATTGGATTATATCTAATAAGGAGTATACCAATAAAGAGGGGAGAAAATCAGCCTTATCTTTATTAATAGATACATTAACACATATAGCACAGGTTTCAGGCAGTAAATTTGCGTATGCTCTTATAAAGCATGATGGTCTTATAAAAACATACGAATCTCTTGGTTATATACAAGGAGACAGTTACAACAAAGAAATGATAAAAGTATTATAATATGGCGGCACTTACCACTATAGCTACCGCAGCTGGTCTTGCGGCTACAGCAGCAACAACAACAGGCTCGTTTATACAGGCTAGAAAATTTAAGAAACAACAACAAGAGGCTGATAGACGAGCTGACGAAGCTTTAGCTGCAGCTAAAAAAGATATAAGTAAAAATTACTTAGCTGGTCTTTCATATGCAAAAGAACCTTATGAGAGAGCTAGAGAAGCAATAAACGTAGGTCTCGCTCAACAAACTCAAGCTGGAGTAGAGGGAGAAACTAGAGGGGCCGCTGCCACAGCAGGGAAAGCTCAAATGGCTTCAATAGAGGCTCAAAGAAATTTAGCGATGGCTGAAGCTAGAGATATATATGGATTACAAAAATTAGCAGCCGAAGAAGAAGCTCGTTTAGCTGGGCTTAGTTATAATTTAAATCTAGCTGAATTGTATGGACAACAAGCGGCATCTCAAGTTGCGGAAGCAAATAGACAGGCTCAAATTCAAGCTGGAATTAAAGGAGCTGGCGAGATTATCAAACAAGCCGGAGCAATGATACCTGAATATATGACAACTCCAGAAGGAAGAGCTGTCAATAAATTAGAAAGACAATATAATGCGGCTCAAAGAAGAGGCGAAATAACAGGTGATGTGTCTATAGGTGAATTTGGTAATATCAATCCTATAACTACTTATGCTCCTGGATATGACCCTGCTCTTGCTCAATCATATGGAGACTTTTATGCTAATGATTTCGCTTCTGTTACTTATGGTCAGAATCCGCTTGATTATTTTAGTGGAATGACTCCGTTTCAGATAAAAGAATACTTTGCTAATAGACGATAATAGTTATGGCAACAAAAATAGGTTATAGACCAGAGTTAGCAGCCACAGGTATAGATTGGTTTACTGTAGGTGCAGACGTAGCTAAGACTTTAAAAGAACAAGAAGAGGCTAGAGAAAAGACTAGAGTAGAGGCAAAAAATGCTCTGCAAAAAGAAATAAAAGATTTAGCCGCTACCGAGCTAGGTAAAGACGCTCAAGCTAATCAGTGGATTATGAATGGGGTTGATGCTATTACTAGCACAGCGCTAATAGACCAACGTCTTTGGCAAAACGGGGTTCTTAGTACTAAGGATTATATGCGTAACCGTGCCAATAGAAAAAATGGGACTGAATTAGTTTTACAGGCATTTAATACTTATAAAAAAGACTACGACTCTGTAATGGAAGGCATAACTAATGGAGACCTTTCTTCTAAAACTTTAGATTTAAGAGCTCAATTAGAATCCCTTTTTGATTTTGGCAAAACAGGCGTATATATTAATCCTAAAGATGGCGAGGTAAATGTTGCTAAAAAGAATCTTGTTGATGGAGTATACCAAATGAGCGACAATCCTGATGAGTTTTTAAACGCAAGCGAACTTATGCAGGCGGCTACTTCTAAATACGCTAGATTTAAAGCAAAAGAAGAGGCTGCATCTTTAGCTGAAAGTGTAGCTCAAACAGTATTAAGAACTGTTGGAGGCACAGACATAAAACAAGCTTATCTTGCGCTAGAAGGAGCTTCATCAGAAACTCAAAAAAAACTAAACCAAGCTAGATTAGAGCAAGTTAAATCTATTTTAACAAATGAAAAGGCAGGGTCTTTCTTGGCTGACTATTTAAAAGAAGGATACTCTTTTACAAGAAGCAAAGATGAAGCTGATGCAGACCCAAAAAAGATTTTAGTAAATCAAGATGGGAGCACTAACTTTGAAGATTCAAAGCATGGTAAAGAACAGTATGAAAATGCTGTTCAAAAATTTGACGAGTTATTAGAGACTTACCTTCCTAAAGAAAGAAAAGCAAAGCTTGTAACTGAACAAGAAAAAGCTGTAGCTAGAACTGGAAAAGCAGCGGGTCAAGTAGTAACTTCTCTTGCTAATATGCAGGCTGGAAAAACATCAGAAGAAAGAAAATTAGCGGCATCTGATATAGCTGGAAGAGATAACACAATTATAAAAATTGTAGAAACTCCAACAGAAATATTAGTAACAAGACAAGCGGCTACAGCTGGAGCACAGCCAATTACAACTCCATATCAGAGGGGTGATGCAACTCTTGGTTTTGTTAAGGGGGCTGCTTCTGGTTTAACTGGAATAGAAGATTTAAATACTGCAATTAGAAACTCTGGGCTTACAGAGGGAATGAGGGCATTCCCAATTACAGAAACAGCTGTATTATTTGAAAGAACTGTACCTCCTAAAGCAGAAAGTCCTTTTGTTGCATTAGACCAAAAATTACAATCACTTCCTCAGGATTTATTTACAAAAGAAACAGAAGATGGCGTAACAGTAATCAAACAATTACAAGACACATATAAGGGACTAGGATTTACATTTACAGAATCATTTGGACCAAGAGATATAATAACAGTAACTAGCCCTGAAGGAGAGATTATTGAATTAAAATATGACAGAAGTGATGAAGGAGATAGAGAAAAGCTTATTGAATTTATAAGAGCTTATTACGCAAAAGATGTAAAAAGAATGTTACCAATAGCTTCAACGCTCAAGATGTCTGAATCAGAAATACAAAATAGAATAGGCACATACTAATATGAATGAACAAGCAATACAGGATGCATATACTTTGTTTACTCAAAATGGGTATACAAAAAGTATTGATGATTTCAAGAATTTAATAAATACAAACAATCAAGCATTACAGGATGCATATACATTATTTTCTCAAAACGGATATAGTAAAAGTATTGATGATTTTCAAGCCCTTATGGGTGTAGGTGTAAAAAAAAAAGACACTACGGAATTACCATCGGAAGATGGTTTATTGGTGCAACCTACAATTGCTCAGCCAACTAAAGAACTTAGTGTCGTTGAAGACACTGTTCCAACTGGAGCGTTAACCCAAACTTTAGAAATAGAAAAACCTCTTACTGAAGAGGCAATACCAACTGAACTTATTGGAAGAACAGAGGAATATGTAGTTCCAGAAATGAACTATAAGTATGCTGACCAGGGATTTGTATTTGAAGAAACTGGTTTGGGGGATGCCATGACAGTAACTGCTGCTAATGGAGAAAGTATTAATGTTGACCTTGATGTATTTTTTGATGCTAATAAAAAACAAGAAGCTAGAAAATTAAATGAATTTATTCAAGCAAATAGAGCTGAGTCTAAAAGACTTAAATCTATGGAACAAGGATATGTTGCTGATAAAATAAAATTTGATAATCAAAAACAAATAGACAGCTCTATTTCTCAACTAAATACTCAGGCCGATGATTTTAATAAAAGGATTCAAGATTATTTAAAAGAAAAAGCAAAGCTAGACGAAGAAAGGGCAGCTATAGAAGCTTTAACTGACGACCAAAAAATAGCTCAGTCTTCATACATTAAAGAATATAATGAAAGATATAAAGATTTAAACAAAACCTTACAGTCATTAGCAAAAGAAGAAGAAGGGTTTACTGCAAGACAAAAAAAACTAGACAGCGCAATAGGAGAGTATAATTCTATGAGAGCCGAACAAGGGGGTTGGCTTGGTGGAATATGGAATAAAATTAATGAGGGTACTTCTCGAAGAGTTAGTGCTATGACTGCTTATGCAATAGAAACGTATATTCTTTCAGACGAATTTGCTAGAATGAAACCTGATAGTTATAGACAAGAATTTGCCAGAATAGCTCAAGAAAAAGGATTAGAAGTTCCTGAAAATATAAATCAAATGAGTAAGGAAGAGTTAAAGAATTACTATTCTAATATTGCTAAGGTTGAAGATGTAAAACTTTTTCCAGGCACTGCTCTTATGGTTGGAAAAGAGGGAGATACCACAACAAAAGATGTTACTTTTGGCGAGCTTATAGACAAACAAATATATTCAGACAGAATAAAAGAACAAAAAGAATTACTACTCCCTGATATTAGAAAGGGTTTAGTTACATTAATTGGAGATAAAGATACTACGGAGCAATGGGCTTTAGCAAAACAAGAAGGATTCTGGGGAGGTGCTATATTAGGTTTAGCTGAATCTCTTCCGGCTATGGTAGCTGGTTTTGGAGGTAACTGGGCACAAGCTACAGCAGATATGATGATGCTTACCTCTGATTTCTTAGATGAAGAAATGTCAGGACCAGAGTTTGATGGCGTGTTGGAGCAAGAAAAAATTGCTTTTAAAGTTCCAGTAGCCATTACTTCTGCTGTATTAGAAACCTATGGTTTAAGAAATGTAGTTGAAAACACTGGGCTTAGAAATTCAATACTACTTAAAATATTAAGAAAACCAAAAAAAGACTTAACTGGAGTTCCATTTAGTCAGCTCGTTAAAAATGAAGTTGACAATATGATAACCAGAGGAGTCTTAAGAATCACTGGAGCTGGACTAGCTGAGTTTGAAACAGGAGCTGCCCAACAGGCTGTAGAAATAACGGCTAAAGAAGTTTTTAATGGCATAAAAGAAAAAGAATTATTTAAAACTCCAGATAGTGTTGCTCAAGGATTAGGAGAAATATTATATTCAGGAGCTCAAGAAGCAGTGGGTGGTTTTATAATGGGCATACCATCAGCAGTTAGTTCCGCAATGTCATCTAAAGATTTCACAACTATCGACAATGGCCTTTATGAAATGTTTAGAGCTATTAGAAATGATACTGAATATCGAAAAGGATTTGTTTTAGATATAAAAGAAAAAATTAATCGTGGTGAAATTACAAAAGAAGAGGGTCAGAGACAATTAAATAATTATGAAACTGCGGTAGCTCTATCTAATGAAATTCCAACTGATACCACTGTAGAGCAAGAAAAGGCTCTTATGGGACAGCTGTTGCGTAAAAAAGAATTATTGCAAGAGATTGAGGGCAAAGACCCAACACTTGTAGAAAAACAAAAAGAGGAATTGTCTCAAATAGATGAGACAATGAGGTCTATACTTAAAACTAAAGTAGAAACAAAAATAAAAGAAGAAGGTAAAGTAGAGGAAGAGGTTACTCCTGAATTAAAAACAAAGCAAGAAAAGAAACAAGCTTTAGAAATACAAGAGTTTTTTGGAGAACAGGTAGCTGAAACTACAGAGACAGTAACAGACAATCTTTCTATTAATAGAAGTGAAAAGGTTATTGAGAAACCAGCTGAGGTTTTAAATAAAGAAAAGATGCTAACTAAAATAGCTCAACGAGGAGCTAAGGCAATAGCAAAAATACTTCCTAGCACAAAAATTATTCTTCATGAAACTAAAGAAGAGTTTGAAAAGTTTGCTTCTCCAGGAAGAGGGGAGTATGACCCAACCAATGATGTCATCCACATCAATCTCGAAAACGCTTTAATTACTACTGTGCCTCATGAAATATTTCATGCGGTATTTTTAAACAAAGTAAAAACAGACCCTGCAGCTGCTAAGTTAGCTGAGACAATGATGAAGTCTGTAAGAAAATCATTGCCAGCCACAAGCGAATTAGCTCAACGTATAGATAGATTTGCAGAGTCTTATACGGATGTTGTTGAATTACAAAATGAAGAACGTTTAGCAGAGCTTATAGGTATTTTATCTTCAGAGTATAAAACATTAAGCAAGCCTAATAAAAACAAAGTAGTTAAATTTATAGAAAACTTAGCTAGACAGTTAGGTATTGATTTAAAAATATCAGAGTTTACTAAAACAGACGAGGATGTTATAAACCTACTTAATACCCTAGCAGGTAAGGTTGCGACTGGAGAGGAGTTAGTAGAAACAGATGTACAAATATTAGAACAAGGAGAGCTTATACCAGAAGCTGAAGGAGTAATTCCTGATGATATTGTAAGTAGTGGTCGTACAATTAATTTACGCAGACAAGAACGAGATGTTCCATTTCAAATAGACAATGGAGGGATAGATTTAAATACCATAAAAAGAGGAAGTATAAATGAATTGTCTGGAGCTAACGCTTTTGTTTTTGCAGCAGACCAAGCAACTTTTGGCAAGATAAAAAGTCCAACTGGTTTAGAATTTAATTTTTATGGGGGTTATTTATATCCTTATGGAACAGGATTTGGATGGGCATTCACAGATAAAACTAACGCTCAAAAAGTTTTAAATAAAGTAAACGAAAGCGATGGCGTTGGTCTAGTAATGTCTCAAGCTCCAGATGGTATTACAGGAAGCTTTAGATTTTTTCAATATCTAAACGCTGAAATAGCTCACGCAATAAACAAAGGAGCAGACTCTGATGAGCTTCTTAATTATGTAAATGAAAAATTAAGATTAACTAAAGTTTCTAAAGGATTAAAAGCAAAAGGCTTGCCAACTCAAATAACAAATCTAGAAGAATTAAACACCTTAATGCCTTTCGAAGGTAAAAATAAAATATCTTACGAGGTAAGAGCAGAGTTTGGAAAAACATTTTTTAGTGCTACTTCACAAGAGAAGTTTAATATCCCTCCTTTAACCAAGACTGCTAAAGTAAATGTTGGTGTTTTGGATTATGTGAATGCGCCTAGTTTGAAAGGTATTGGGTATGGAGATATAATATCCGCTATACAGTTTGACAAAGATTCTAAAATTATTGAAGTGAGGGAAGGAGACCCTAACTATCATCCTTCATATCCATTTACAATTTCAGGACAACCAATTATGGTTTTTGAAAATGCGATAGATGTTAGGGAGGTATATCCTAAAGCAGTTCCTAAAACAGGAAGCCAAGTTCCTTTAGGTAAAAGAACTAAGCCTAGAGCCGCAAGGTCTGCAATGGGAGGTCAATATGTCGCTAAACTTAAACCCAGACAACAAAGAGCCACAGAAGATTATATATCCGAAGGAAGAGAAGCTGGATTTAAAGATACTGTTATAATAGATTACCTGAGCAGAGTTAGAAAAGTTCCTATGAAGGAAATAAAGGAGGCTATGGAAATCGTTTCAGAGGGGCTTGGAGCTTTGCCAGAAAGCTTTAAGAATATTCAAGGAGGAGCTAAGGCAGGTTTAAAGTTATTTAAACGCATTGATGCTTTAGTGCAAAAAGAAAACAAAAAGAAAAAACCTTTAGCTCAATCTCAAATATTAGAAAAGGCTATTGAGTATATGCAGAATCAGCCTGAATATAAAAACGAAGCAGATACTTATAAGGTTCGTGGAGAAGTAAAAGCTAGAAAAGGATTGTCTACTCAACA
>Ga0208644_1000600_pt1 | contig 31808 bp, 41 predicted proteins | sample VirMetDEL_Nov_18_FD_184517 | JGI IMG/M metagenome (GOLD analysis project Ga0208644, IMG submission 184517) | Aqueous microbial communities from the Delaware River and Bay under freshwater to marine salinity gradient to study organic matter... | ecosystem: Environmental > Aquatic > Marine >...
TCATGGCGAAAAAGAAGCCCACGAAAGCGCAAAAGAAGGTGGAAAAAGTGATGTCCGAGTACAAATCGGGCTCACTGAAATCCAGCTCGGGCAAAAAAGTAGCTAGCCGCAAGCAAGCTATTGCCATCGCCATGTCCGAGGCTGGAATGACCCGCAAAAAGAGGAAAAAGTAATGGCAAAACGCGGCCTTTACTCCAACATCCAAGCCAAACGCAAGCGCATCGCTGCCGGCAGCGGCGAAAAAATGCGCAAACCTGGCACTAAGGGTGCCCCCACCGCCGCTGCCTTCAAAGCAGCCGCCAAAACCGCCAAAAAACGGAGGAAATAATGGCCTTAACTATCGCCCACGGCACCAACTTAGTGGAGTACCACCAGTCCACTCCACTCACAGCTGTAAACGACTCGATGGAAGTCCACGCCGACAGCAGCGAATTCACTTTCGCCGCAACAGTCACCGGCGGCGCCAACTTCACACTCTCCTTTGAGACTAACTTCAACGGCGGCAACACTTGGTACGAACTCGATACCAGCAAAAATATTAACTCAAACGGATCGTATATTTACTTTTATACCGGCAAAGCCTGTAACCGCATCCGTATGCGCGTTGCGTCCATCAGCTCTGGCACACCCAGCATTGTTCCCCACATCGGAATTGCTTATCACGGCTAATGGCAATCCAAACGGTCAATGGAGGTTGTGTTCACATCGAAATTGATGCTGAAGACGGCCTCACCCATGCCACATTTGTTTTCAAAACACCCCAAAACCCCGAAATCATCGGCGGCTTCGTCACGATGCTTACTCAAGGCATCGAAGTGCTGGTTCCAATTGCAGACCCCGACGACGAAGAAGAGGACGATGATTAAGTGCCAAAATAGGTACAAAGTAGGAGCCTAGCCGTGGTCTACAGCGCCAATATCCCGCCGACTGGAGCTGTAGTCAGCGAATCCCCGTTCGTTCGCAGCCTAGACGTCATCGCAATGATGGCCGACTGGAGCGTCATGGCTGCAGTCACCCGCGGCACGAACTACATCCGCGACTTGAGCGAGACATATCTGCCGCAAGAGCCGCGTGAGGATGACGACGCTTATCAAACCCGTGTAGACCGCAGCGTCCTTAGCCCTTACACCAGCCGCCTAATCGAGACCGCCGCTGGCGCCATCCTGCGCAAACCCATCCATATCGAAGGCGACCCTTACTGGCTGGAGCTGGCACAAAACATTGACGGCCTCGGCTCCAACATCAACGAATATGCCCGCCGCGCCCTTGTCAGCAGCCTCACCTTCGGACATAGCGCCATTTTGGTGGACTATCCCGCAGCAATGGGAGCGCGAAATCTTGCTGAAGAACGCGCCCAAGGCCGCCGCCCCTATTTCGTGCATATCGACGCACCACAAATCTGGGGCTGGCGTCAAGAGAGCACGATGCCTGGCTCTCCTCTTACTCAAATCCGCATCCACGAGTACACGACCCGCCCGCTGAACGAGTTTGGCGAAGAGCAAATCGAACAAATGCGGGTGATCTACCCCGGCCGCTACGACCTGTACACACTGGGTCAAGACGTAGTTGAGTTCAGCGAAACCGGCGACTACAGCCTGCCCGATATCCCGGTGGTGCCGATCTACAGCAACCGTCGCGGCATGTTGCGTTCCCAGCCCCCACTGCTGGACATTGCCAACCTCAACATCACGCATTACCAGCGCCAAGCGGACCTCATCCACGCGCTGCATATTGCCGCCATGCCCACCCTCGTCTTAGAGGGCTGGGACGACACGACTGGTTCAGCAACGATGGGCGTGAACTACGCCATTGCGATGCAACCGGGCAACAAGGCGTACTACGTCCAGGCGGACGCCACCAGCTTCGACGCCCAAATGCAAGAACTCCAGTCACTGGAGGGCCAGATGTCCACGCTTGGCGTCACCAAGCTTTTCGGCCAGAAGTTCGTTGCCGAATCTGCCGAGGCCAAGCGCATCGACCAAGCCCAAAGCAACAGCGTGCTCTCAATCATCAGCCAAGAACTGGAAAGCGCGTTGCAACAGGCGTTTGCTTTCGCCGGCCAATACGTCGGACTGGAACCGCCCGAGATCACCATCGACCGCGACTTCGACTACTACCGTCTGATCGGTCAAGACGTTTCTGTACTGACCCAACTCAATCAGATGGGCAAAATCAGCGATGCGATGCTCTTGGAAATTCTGCGCCGTGGCGAGGTGTTGCCCGACAACATCAACATCGAAGACGAGGCAGAAGCTGCCCGCAGCGAGATGGAAGGTCCCGAGCTGATTGAGGCGAACGAAAACACTGGCGAAGACGACATGAACGACCGCGCCGAGATGAACCCAGACCGCGTAGACCGCCTTATTGAGCTGCTGTCCCGCTGATGGCTACCAAGTCCGAGCAACTAACGCTCGCCCAAGTCACCGCCTTGGTGCGCCTCACCCAGCGGGTTGACGCACTTAACACGATCCACTCTGGCGACGGTCCACCACGCGCCACACTCGGCACGGACGGCGACTGGTACATCAGCCTTGACCCGCTGACGATTTACGGCCCCAAGGCAAACGCCGACTGGGGCGCGGGCGTCGAACTTGCTACCCGCACGCAGATAACAGGATTAACAATTGGCGGGGCACTGCCGGGTTCCGGCGGTGGATCTACTACAACGATCACGGTTGGCACTACGACCACCGGCGACGCCGGCACTGATGCCTCCGTAACTAATAGCGGCACCGAGTCTGCCGCTGTATTCAACTTTGTTATTCCCCGTGGGGCGACGGGCGCCACTGGGGCGACAGGACCGGAAGGTCCCCAAGGCCCGCAAGGCGAACAAGGCGAACAAGGCATCCAAGGTTTAACCGGACCCCAAGGTGAGACCGGCCCACAAGGTCCGCAGGGAACCCAAGGTATTCAGGGTGAGCAGGGCATCCAAGGCGAACAAGGTTTACAGGGCGAAACCGGCCCGCAAGGACCTCAAGGCGAGACTGGTGCTACAGGTGCGCAAGGACCCCAAGGCGATCCAGGCACCGCCGCAACCATCACGATTGGCGCCGTAAACACAGGATCTGCCGGCACCAACGTAATCGTCACCAATAGCGGTACCAGTACAGCCGCAATTTTGAATTTCACAATCCCGAAAGGCGACCAAGGCGACCCTGCCTCAACTGACGATGGAACGTACTGATTCTTCTGTCGTAAACTAATACTGTCCAAGTAACACACAACCGTGCCTGAAGAACAGCAAGCAGCGGTAGCTCCTGTGGAGCCCGTTGCCCCTCAACCTGTGGTTGAAAGCTCAGATCTGGCCGCCCAACTCGAAGCTTTACGTGCGAAGAACCAAGAGTTGATCGCCGAGCGCCGTAAGGACCGCGAGAACCGCGAAAACCTACAGAAACAGATCGAAGAGCTTCGTATTGCGCAAGAGTCCGCCCAAACCGCCAAATTGGCGGAATCCGGCGAGTTCAAAACCCTATGGGAACAAGCGCAAGAAACAGTTGCCGAACTCAAGCAACAACTAGCGGCAAAAGAATCTGAGGTTGAGCAAGTTCGCCAAGGATTTACACAAGAGCAAGTGAAATCGGCGGCGATTGCACACCTCTCACAGGCTGGTGCACTGGCACCTGATCAGCTGTATCGTTTACTTCAGGAGAACCTACGCGCCAAAGAAGGGCAGCCTGTGGCTGTTGTCGGCGGCGTCGAAGTTCCGGTTGGTGAATATATCGCCAACCTAAAAAACCCCGGTAGTGGTTACGAGCATCATTTTGCAGCTACGAACCGCGCCGGCATGGGTGTTACGGGTAGTGCCCGTGCCACCGCCCTTCCCGGCCAAGCCAACCCCTGGTCTAAGGACAGCTGGAACATCACTCAGCAAATGATGATGCTTGCCAGCGACCCCGACAAAGCCCGGTTGTTGAAAGCAGAAGCCGGTCTCAACTAGCCCCTGTGGGGCGACCTCCGCAAACCCACCTAGGAGCCCACAATGGCTGCCATCTCTGAAAACTATTCCGGCGGTACTTTTTTGAGCGATCTTGTCGCTCGCCCGGAATTCCTGCAATACACCTCTGAGGGCATCTTCGAGCAATCGAAGTGGATCCAGAGCGGCATTGTGCAGCGCAACGCTGCTCTCGACGCACGTGCCGGCGGCACCCGCGTCCGCGTGCCTTTCTTCGACCCCATCAACCCCACCGAAGAGCAAATCCTCTCTTCGGCCGCTTGGGGAACTTCTGGCGCTGGTTATCTGACTCCTCAGAAGTCCACCGCCGACGAGCAGATCATGACGATCCTGCATCGTGGTTTTGCCTATGCCGCAGACGACCTAAGCAAGCTTGGTTCCGGCGCCGATCCTCTGGCTCACGTCCGCAACCAGCTGACCGCCGCCATCAACAAGCTGAAGACCACCACCCTGAAGAACCAGCTGCTGGGTCTTTTCGGCGGTATTTCCGGCGCTGGCGTGCTTGGCCCCAACCAGGTTGACGTAACTGGCACCACCACCGCAACCGAGGCGAACTACATCTCGGCTGCCAACGTGATCAAGGCCAAGAACGAGCTTGGCGAGCGCGGCGAAGAGCTTGACTCCATCGCCATGCACTCGGCTGTTGCCTACTACCTGCAACAAGTCGGGATGCTGACCTTCAGCACCTCTGCCCTTGCTGCCGCTGGTGCGGTGACTTGGGGTGGCGGCGGTGTGGGCGTCGGCCAACCCGAAGTGGCGACCTTTGCTGGTCTCCGCGTGGTGATCGACGACCAACTGAGCTACCTGACCGGCGGTACTGCCACCCACCTGGTGAAGTATCCGGTCTATCTGTTCAAGTCTGGCGTCGTTTCCGAAGGCATCCAACAGGATCTTCGCCTGGCCGCAGACCGCAACATCCTGTCCATGCAGGATGTGATCGCCGTGGATTACCACTACGGTTACCACGTGACCGGCACCAAGTACGCCAACGCCACCGACAACCCGACCAACGCTGGTCTGGCCACCACTGGCAACTGGAACCTGGTGTACAGCACCACCAAGATGGTGCCCATCACCCGCCTGCTGGTGAACACCCCGTTCGACACCTCTGTGTACGCCTGATCCTCAAGCGACACAAAAAAGGCCCCCTTTCGGGGGCCTTTCTTTTTGTCTACCTCAACCTTGAAGCCGCATCTCCTCTTGCCGCTGGAACACAGCCTCCGAGTCAATCGCCATCTTGTACGACTGCAAGATGAGCTGGTTCACAAGCACGTAGGAAACCTGCAGCTTTTCGCAAATCTCCGGCACGTTGGCGCCTTTCTCACGCAACGCCTTAACTTCCTTAGCCACGTCAGCCCACTTCCTCGGTTTGGAAGCGTCAACAGTCTTCTGTTCAACTTGAGTGACCGGCTCTACGCTGGCCTCAATTGCCGAAGTTCTACGCGGGGTCATGAAACGAGTTCGCCTCTTCGTACTACAGGATAACTGTCGCAGCTTTGTTGACGTTCCTCACGGCGTCCACGCCGAAGCTCAAGCCGAGCTGGAAATGTTTGGCGCCAAGGTTTACCACTCAATGGTTTTAAGCGAACCACCCAAACAAAGGAAATCTCGCACTGGCGCTAGACTCAAACAAAGGATGTACTAAGCCGTGGCCGCTGTCATTGACGCCACTCTGGGTGGGGCTTCGGCCAACTCGTACGTGACGCTGGCAGATGCTGACGCCTATTTCGAGACAACACCAGAATCCGCCAACTGGGACGACAAGACCAACGACCAGAAAAACCGCGCTTTGATTTCCGCCACGCGCTGGATCGACGCGCTGAGCTTTTACGGCAAACGCTGCAGCGAAACGCAGGCACTGAAGTGGCCCCGCAAGGAATACAAAGTTGACGGCATCGAACTGGCCTGCACCCTGATTCCTGTCGGCATCGAAGTTGCCACCTACGAACTGGCACGCGCCTTCGCCAACGACACCGACGCCATCACCGGCAACACTGGCACGACCGGCATCTACGACGAAGTGGAACTGGGCGAACTGAAAGTCAAATACAACAAGACCAGCCAAACCAGCGGCGTGATCAACAACGTCTTTGACGTGTACCCCTGGCTGCAGACCTACCTCGGCCCCTATTGCATGGGTGGCGCCGCAAACTACGCCGTCCGCCTATTCCGAGGTTGATATGGGCCTCATTGACACCACTTTCGGCAATTTACCTACCCAGCTTTTAGCAGACTGGGGCACCAACATCACTTACATCAAAGCTGGCGCAACCGAGACTTACGACCCGAATACCGGCGCTATTACCAGCACCGAAACAAGTCTTACGGTGCGTGCTTACATCGGAAGAATTGAGCCAAAAGAATTCGAGGGGTTTTACCAAACTACAGACATCAAAGTGATCATCGGCACAGCAGAGCTTAGTACGTATTATCCGTCTGTGCGCGACCGTATCCAGTACACAGAAGCAGGAACCACCAAAGTCGGTCGAATTATTGATATACAAACTTACCGAGGGGATAACCCTATTCTCCACACCTTGATTGTGAGGCCACAGTAATGGCACGTGACATTAAGTTTTTAGTTAAGGACATACAGGACGCAACTGTAAATGCAGCACGTCAAGCCTGCGTAACAATCATGAATGGTTTGGTAGAAGCTGGTCCTGGATATACCGGAGAATTTTCCTCCGCCTGGTACGCAGTCGAGAAAGGTCAGGAACCCGGAGCCCCCCGTTCCAGTAACGGTCTCTATAAGTACGACTTACGCAATGTACCTAAGTCACGTTTTAAATCTTCTGGTGTCTGGTTTGAGATTGTAAACGGAGCACCTCATGCCGCCGAGGCAATGGACCTTGTATCGTTTAGCTATGAAGATTTTGACGAGCAAGATGCAGTTAAAGCACAAAAACGCGGTTATCGGCGGGATGGTGCTACCAGGGGCGATGTAACAGGTTCAGGAGGAAATACAAGTACGGCCCCTGCCGATTGGTGGCCCACGTACAATGTGGGCGGAGCTCTAAGTCGTGATTTAGCTCTAGGTGTACGACGCGGCTTCGGTAAGGCCCGAGGATTCGGCAAATGAACTACCAAGCTATCCGCGCTGTTTTCGAGTCGCCGCTACTTGCGACTTTTGGTAGCCAGACACCGGCTATCCCGGTCTACTTTGACAACGTACTAAACGATAGAAGCGATTCTGTAGACGAATACATCACGGTAAACATCCAGTTTGGTGTAACTAACGAGCCGACCTTAGTAAACAGCGTCGATTATGCCCGTGGAGCTATCATCATTCGAGCATTTAGCCCCAAGGGTAAAGGACCAGGGCGAAACCAACAGCTACTTAGTCTCGCGGTAAGTGCCCTAGAGACAATTAACGCAACACCCAAACCGTCTAGCGGTGTTTACGGCCGAACTGGAACTATTACAGGACCGGATTTTGGTCTAGGCGGTCGGGACCAAGAGTCCAGGCGAGCTTTTATGCCATTTTTTGTAGGTAGGGTTGAAACAAGTTTCCAGGCCACTGTTCTGTCTTAGGTAATGCTTAGTTACAGGCGCTAACCTGTATTAAGCCGGGCAGTGCCCGCCCAACAACGTTCATTTGGTACGCCCTATGGCCACCACCGTTCTGTCCGGCACGTCCGGCGCTCTCTACTACAAGCCCGCCGGCACCACCGGCACTTTCGGCGAAAGCGGTGTTTCCGTCGCTGACGACGAAATCACCGTAGCCCCTTACCTGAACTTCAAGGTCGGCGACCCCGTGGTGTTCAGTGTCGTCAACGCCAACACAGGCGGCGCCGGTAGCGGCACCCTTCCTGCTGGCATCACTGCCGCCACCACTTACTACGTGATCAGCTACACCGCCGCTACCGGCGTGCTGCAAGTGTCCGCTACCGCAGGCGGCTCCACAATCACTATTACTGACGACGGCACTGCTGTTTCTCCGAACCAGTTCCAGGTTGCCTACGCCGAGTATGCCGTCGTCGGCCAGTGCCGCGACTGGAGCTTCGAGATCACTCGCGCCGAAATCGACGTAACCACCATCGGCCAAACTCCTGGTCAGTACGTGCCCTTTCGTAGCTACATCAGCGGCTTCGGCGACGGCACTGGTACTGCCACGGTCTACATGACCAACGAGGATGCCTCGATGTCGAACCGTCTGATTGAAGACGTGCTGCAGCGCCAACAAACCGGCGCAGCCTTCAAGCTGTACATCGACCGCGTTAGCAGCGGCGGCACCGTAAGCGACAGCCTCAGCCGCTCGATCAGCTTTGACGCGATCCTGACTTCCGCCAGCCTGAACGTCAATCCCGATGACGCACAGTCTGTAACCGTCAACTTCCGTCCTTCTGGTATCCCTGATTTCGACTTCAGCACTTCCGCCTGATAGTCTGCTGGTGCAGTAGGTTCAGCACCCCGGCCGTAAAGCCGGGGTTTTTTGTTTCTAGTCCGCTACACTAGTCTCATACCCAACGAACTGGTATGCCCGTTCCTGTACGCGCAATCGACCGTCTCCGCAAGGCCGCAAACCTGGAGCCTGTCAAGAGAGTAGTAGAGCTGTCCGACGGCAGCACATTTGAAATGTGGGTGGCACCGCTGACGATGGCCGAGCGTGAACGCGCCCAAAAGCAAGCCAAGTCCGATGACGCCAACGCTTTTGCACTCCAACTGCTGATCACCAAAGCTCTCGACGAGTCTGGTGCCAAGCTGTTTAGCGTCGGCGAAGTGGATGTACTAAAAAACGAGGTCAAGGACAAAGACCTTCAAGCTTTGATGCTGGCGATCTTGACCGACGACGCCGAGCCCATCGACCCAAAATCCTGAGCGCCGAACTCCGCAAGGACAACTGGCTCATGCTCCAATTTGGCGTCGCCAAGGAACTGGGCCTAACCCTTACCGAAGTTCGCACCACCATGACCGCCGAGGAGTTACTCGGCTGGAGCGCCTACTTCCAAATCCTCAACGAGGATCAGCAGAAGGAGATGGAAAAGGCCAAACGCCGCCGTTAGCCCGGCGGCTTTTTTACGCCGTAGACTGGTTTTACGCTAAGGCAATGGTGCGGTGGCCGATTACGACGCCAAAATCAGAGTAAGTGCCGACACCAGACAGGCTGAATCGGAGCTATCAAAACTTCAGAAGCGCATTAGCCAGCTTGGTGACGCTGCCTTTAAGTTAGATGCACGCAACTTTCAAAAAAGTGTACGTGATATTGGGACTGCTGTTCAAGGTATAGGACAAAGAGGAGCATTAGGGGCATTAACACTTGCCGCAGGTAAAGCCACAACAGCTTTAGGGGGCCTTGGAGCCAAGTTCGGAATACTCGGTGCGGCAGCAGCTAGCGCTGGCGCCACTGTAAATAGCGCCCTTGGAGGTGTACCAAGTGTAATTACAGATATCCTTAATCACATTGGGCAAGTTCCAAATGCGTTTGGTATTGCGGCAGTTGCCGCAATGGCTTTTGCTCCTCAAATACTAAAGGCGTCCAGCGCAGCTACAGGTCTTGCAGCTGCAGTAGATAAAGCTGTAGGCGCACAGACCACGCAGAAGATTGCACAAGCAGTCGATAGTATCGGACAATTAAACGTTGAATTAAACGCCACTGCTGCTGCTTTCCAAGATCTTGTTTCTGGTAGCACACTTAATCAACTAAACAATCAACTTAAAGATGCCGTAAAGCAAAGCGGCGAATTTCACTCTTCTACCGCCGAGGCGGTAACGGCTGCCGAGCAGCTAGTAACAGTTCAAAAAGAGCAACGTAAAGAACAAAAAGCAATTAACGATTTAATTCGTCAAGCACAAGGTCTGCAACCGCAAGATGTACGAGATGCCGAGCTTAATAGGCGCGTTGCTCTACTTAAATCACGAGAAATACAGCAACAAAAAGACCTACAATTACAGAATCAAATAAACGCTGAACTAGCTGAATACGAACGTCTTGCTGAGCAAGTTGCGGCTCAAACAAAACAATGGGCAGCTAATTTAGAGCGGGTAGCACGTTCCAGTAAAGCCGGTGTTTTTGGTACGCAATCTCAACTACGTACACGCCTACAGGAGTTCCAAGAAAACCGTCGTAGTGCCGAGGTAGCCCGTCAACGCAGCGCCGAACTGATGGCACGCGAACGTGCTATGGCTGGAGGCCAATACTCACTAGCACAAGTACCAGCACGCGGCGAGCTATTCCCCGGCGGCCGCACAGAAACAGCAGCACGGCAATATAGAGACATGTTGAATGTGCAAGCTTTTGCGCAACAGGCTATAGAAAAAACATCTAGAACTCGCCTTCAAATTGAGGCATCTATATTCAAACAAGCAAAACAAATAAGCGTCGTACAACAAGAGCAAAATAGGCTAGATGAACGGTCTGTGCAACTAGCACGTGAACGCAATGCGCTTCTTATGGAGCAATACCGCGCCGAACAGCGCGTTGCTTCCGGCACGCTAGATCCAGCGTCCCTTCGTGCTGATAGACAGCGCCGTTTAGCTGCAGGCGAAAATCGCATAACGGGGCGCAGTCAAGGGGCGCAACAGCGCCGCCGTCAGATGACAGAAAACGTCATTATCGGTGGCGCTTTTCCGATGCTGTTTGGCGGCGGCCCCGGAGCCGTCTTGGGTGGCGCAGCCGGCGGTCTTATCCCAGGCAACCCCATGTTGTCTGTGGCCACCAGTGCTGTTGGTGCGTTAATTGACTCTTTTATCACTTCTGTACAGGAAGCCGGCAGTGCTATTCGTGATCCGATCACAAACTTCCAAAAACTTGCCGATGCCGGCCTAATCGCCAGCCGGAGTCAAAAACAGTACATTGAACGTCTAATTGAAGCTGGCCGCGTTACCGAGGCAGCCACGGCTATCCAAGACGAGTTAATTAAAAAGATCGGCATTGAAGGAGTACAGGATTTACAAAATGCTGGCGCAGCAAGCGACAAACTTAATAAAGCGTTTGCCGAGTTCTCTCTCCAAGCTCAAGCCGCCATCGCTGGTCCATTAGCTGGATTACTTAGCTGGCTTGCTGATGTAGTTGCAGTAGGTAATCGCGTAAACCGCGAAGCCGCCAGCCAGACGGATATTATGCAAGGTCTTTCGGCGCAAGACAGAGCCGCTCTACAGCGAGAAGAACAGCGTATCCTGCAAGGCGCGAACCTTTTTAACGAAGCCCAAAAACGTCAACAAGTATCACAGTTGTACCAAAGTTACGCGGGACGCGCACAAATGCAGCGTCCTGGTATGTCCGTCGACACCACACCTGAACTGCAAGCACGCGGTCAAACACAGGAGCTAGCTGCGCAAGTAGATTTAGAGGCAAAGAAATTAAGCCTTGTGGGCATGTCCTTGGAGCGTAATGGCCAAGCGTACATTGCCGCAGCAAAAGCAGTAGCCCTTCAAGAGTACGAAAATAGGCTGCTTGAAATTAAGAATAGCTGGATAGGAAAAGCATTTGATACCGAACGTAATCGACTACTTATTACACAAGCCAATTTGCAGTATGCCGGTAAACTTAAAGCTATTGATGCTGAACAGCTTAAAGCGCTTAAGGATCAAAGAGATGCCCGTTCGGCTATTCTTAGCCTTCAAGCAGAATTGTTGCAGACAACCATAGCAGCAGCCGACATTGATGTCGAGTTTGCACGTCTTCGCGGCGGCGAAGCCGCTGCTATACAAGAAGAAGTAAATCAGTTAAACGCTCGATTCAATGTCGAAGCAAAAATACTGGAGCTTCAAACGCAGCAGAAGCTGCTCACTAAAGACATTACAACGCAAGAAGTACAGCTAATAAACAGTATCTATAAGGAACAGCTAGCAAACTTAAAAGCGCAGTACGACATCCGCGTAGCCACCAAGAAAGAAGCTCTAGCTTTAATCGCTCTCAATAAATTTATAGCCGATGCAGCTGCAAAACAGCAGGCAGTTCAGCCTTTTGAGGATGTTCGCAAAAACCGTGAATTAGAAATTCAATACGGCAAAACATATCTTCGCTTGGTTACTGAAGGTATGTTGCCAGCAGAGGCCGAGCGCATTGCTAACTTCGAGCGCCTTGTAACAGAACAATTAAAGTCTTTAGATATTCAAATAGCCACAACTGAATCCGCACTAAAACAGGCGATTGAGTACGGCGCCGCTGCAGACAAAGTTAAAGAGCTGCGCGAAGAACTGGAACGGCTCCAAGGTGCACGCGGGGCAGCAGTATCTTCTGCTGCACAAGGTCCCGGTGAAGGTCCTACCGATGCGCAACGTGCCGCTGACGCACTGGCACAAGTACGCGGAGAGCTTAACCAGCTGGCAGATCCGATCAATGCGGCGGTAACTGGCGCTAACGCAATTGGCAGTGCGTTCAGTCAAGCGTTCCAAGGAATTGCCACTGGCACAATGACTGCGCAGGAAGCGCTGTCGAATTTCTTCAAGAGCATCGGCGAGGCCTTTGTCTCAATGGCCGCTGAAATTATTGCCAAGCAGCTGGTGATGATTACGCTCCAAACAATCCTCAAGGCACTTGGCGCTGTTTCTGGCGGGGGTGGTGGTGGTGGTGGTGGTAGCGGCGGAGGAATTTCTGACATTGGGAACTGGCAACAATATGCCTTTGCCGAAGGAGGTTTCGTCACCGGCCCCACTCGCGCACTAATAGGCGAGGGGGGCGAACCGGAGTATGTCATCCCACAGTCCAAAATGTCCGCCGCAATGTCCCGCTACTCGCGTGGCGCCCGTGGCGAATCCGTCATCCCCGGCAATGGTGCCAGCACCGAAGGCGGCAGCGCAGCAACAGCAACAATGGAGCCGATCGACGTGCGTTACAGCGTGGAACGCATCAATAATGTGGACTACGTTACGGCTGATCAGTTCCAACGCGGTATGGCTCAAGCCGCACAACAAGGCGCCATCCAAGGTGAACGCCGCGCCATGCGCAGCCTTAAGAACAGCGCCGCCACACGTAGGGGAGTTGGCATCTAATGGAATACGCCTACGGCCACCTGCTTGATATCGGTCCCAGCGGTCAAGCCGCGCAGTACCGCTTTCAAAATTACGCGATCAATCAAAACGTCAACGGTTACTTGTTTTTGCCGTTCAGCTTTGGCGGCGCAGTAGCCACGTTGCAGGGCGACAACCTTGACGCAACGCTGCAGTTTGCCAATACGGATATGACCCGTGCTTGGGTCACGGAAGCGCTCGACAATTTGTGGGTTGCCAAAGTCACCACAGTGCTGTGGGAGCCGTCAACTGGTGCTGTTCAGCGCAATTTGTACCAATATTGGGGCAGCTGTTCTGCTGGTGGCTGGGATCAAACCGCGCTTCAAATCAGCTTGAATTCAGTGCTCGATGCTGTTCAAGCCAACATTCCGGGGCGTCGGCTTCATCGCTGGCAGGTGGGCAGCATTCCGTTTACAGCGCAAATCCGTGTGTGATCACTTGATTGGACGGCGTTACGAACGCTGCCACCAGCTTGTGCTTGAGGCAATGCAGGCGATGGGATTGGATGCACCATCCGACCAACCTGACTGGTACAGCCTTGGCATGAAAGGTATCTTGCGTGAAGTCAAAAAATATGGTGATGCAGTAGACGCGCCCGCCTACGATGGTGACGTGGTTTTGCTGGCATCTGACCCACCAGCACTCGGGGTGACATGGCAGAACGGAATCCTGTATCTCAATCGTCTGACCGGAACGGCCGATTGGAAACCGGTATCCGCCCTTACGATCCTGCGCTCTTACCGTATGAAATCGCGCTGATTGAAGCGCTGGGCTGCACAGAAGAGGAATATCGTGAATTTGTACGCCACGCACAGTTGCGGGCACATGTGCGGCCTGCTGAGTATGCGCATGTTCCAGATATTCAGAACTTTGAAGTTGTTGCAATTGTCAGCCTCGTCTTGGGCTTGGCATCTACTGCAGTCAGTATTCTGCTGGCACCAAAAGCACCTGCGCTTGAGACACCGGCAAAGATCCGCGGCAAAAGGCTAGCTGATCAGATTGGACCAACCCGCTTTAACCAAACCACCAGCTTCGATAACGTCAGCAGTCTTGCTGAATACGGCCAGCCGATTCCAATTCCATTTGGCAAACGCGACACGGGAGCGGATGGTTTGACGACCGGTGGATTGATTCTTGCGCCGGCACTGGTATGGAGTCGTTTGTATGCCAACGGTTCTTTTCAATCATTTGAAGGGATTTACGTTGCTGGCGAATATGGAATGATCACGCCTCAAATCGGCGGAATACGGCTTGGCACAACTGCGCTCTCAATTCTTGACCCACGCGAATATGCCCTTTATTGGTCGTCAAACAACGCAAATAACAGGCCTGCAAATTTAATTTATGGCACGCAGGGAAGTGGTGCTACTGGCACTGTCGGTCGTCAAGTATTTACGGCGCCCACAGATGACGGGCAATTTAGTCCGGGCTTCTCGATGGCATACAACCCTGCCAATCAAACGCAATTTGGAACGTCTACGCCAATTCACAATGGCACGGCTTTTCGTTTCAACTGGGAAATTATTAGTGCGCCATACGACGGAATTATTGGATCAGACAACAAAGAAGAACGCGCCGAAGTTCAAGCGCGGCGCCGCAAGATTGCTGGTCAATATGCCGATGCACTGGCAACTTTTGAAGGCCAAACAAAAGAAGAGCGCGATCAGGTTGGGATGCCCGGCGTTGGGCGGCAGTATTCACGCCGCATGGGGATTATTAAAGTCAACACATCAACGTATTCAACTCGCAGCTTCGTTGATGTAGCCGTAGATAACACCGCTGTTTTTACAATCAATTACGCTAATTGGCGGGACTTTCAGCGGGAAGATTTTAAGGGCACGGAAGTAAATCTAAAAGATCTGAAAACATCCGCGCAATCTTGGCGGGAGCGTGCGGCTGATTTGTTGGCAGTGGGTTCAAAGTGGATTATTGGTGCAACTGTTTGGGTTGTTGAAAGTCGCGCTGGGGACGAAGCGCAAGGTCGAATTGATGTGAATATGCGTTGCGTCGAAGTGCTTGGCGTATCTCGTATTGGCGTGCCAGGTACACGCACTATTGACGAGCCGCTCGGCGGTTATGACGGTGGCCTGTTTAATCCTGATAAGAGCATTGGCGCGGGTTTTTATTCCTTGTGCCGGTATCACGAGGCAACAATTCGCCCAGTTCGGAGAGACGCTGAAGTAATTGAAATTGGCATTCGCAGTCAAGTTTGGAACCGCGCCAACGGTCTTTGCAACTTCAACGCAATTCCTACACCGGACAAACTTCGCAAGCTTGACAGGAAAAACATCACGCTAAACACACCGCGCATGGATAAATATTTTGCGCGTACATCACTGTTTGCCGTCTTCGTGCGACCTGTGCAGGTTTACGGCCAAGCCGAATCACCTTGGGTGCGTATCCCAGAAATTTTTTGCGTAACAGGTAGCGCACCTGTTGACCAATTCAACTTTTTGCGCATTCGCCCGCGTGTTCCCGGATATTACGAATATCGCTTGGTGCCTAAAACCGGTTCTGACATGGCGCAGCACGGGATTGACCAAAACATGGTGGTGCAACTAGATGCACAGGGCATTGAAGGCGATGCCAATTTTGGCCGTGATTACAGCACGCCATACGGCGCATTCCGCATTGGCACCAAGGGCCGCGAAGTATACGTGGGGCAAATCAAAGTAAACGAGGAAATGTTTACTGATCCACAAGACGCTGTATTTGTGCCTGTTGCAACGCGCAATGCACCATCCGCAGTCGATCAGTATGAATCCGGCGTTGTAAGTGGCAACGTACCGCTTTGGGGCAATGCCTTTTTGACCGAATACCTTGGCTACGCTCCTTCGCTAGCCGGTCAAACTAAAAGTGCAATTATTGATGTAGTCGAAGGTTCAAGAACCGTAAAAATTCGAGTAACTGCGACATCAACTTACAACGCGCAGATTAGCCCCACTTATTTAGAGCTTACAGGTAACAGCCGTTATGCGTGGCGTGGAATGACCTATACAGTCACGGAGTCAACGGGGACGTGGCAAGTTGGTGATACAACAACAAAAACCATAGCGGTGAACAATACTTTTGGTTCTGGCAGTGTTTATTTCCGCTTCCGTGTTACAGCAATTCAAACGATAGAGCCGACAGAAAACACCAACCCGCTGTCCACTGCAGAAAGGGTATTTGAAGAAAACTCGCAGATTGCGGATGTAAGTTTTTACCAAGAGCTTTCAAAATCAAATGAATCCTCGCCAGAGCACGAAGTTGTTTACATCAATGAATACATCTCCAATGATTCACTAGCTCAGTATTACGGAATGTCCACACTTGCTATTGCTGTTAAGTCAAGCGGTCAGGTTGGTAGCGTCGGGCAATTGCGTGCGTGGATGCCAAGCGGAATCGACGTACCCCGCTTAATTGATGGCGGCACAGGTCCAAGCAATCTTTTTGCTGATCTTGTTTATTACTTGCTCACCAGTAAATCGCAAGGCGTCGGAAACATTGTTCCCTCTGAATTGGTAGACACCGACTCGCTCACTACAACAGCCCGATATTTGCGTGCAAATAAAATTTTCTACGATGGCGTGCTGGAAGACAGCGAAAGCTTGCGTTCTTTCCTGTACGACAACGCCGCATTGCAGCTTTGCAATTTCACGATCAAAAATGGCAGGTTTGGGATGATGCCTGCGCTGCCATACGACAGCAACTACAAAATCAGTACCAACCCTATTGCCGTCGATCAAATTTTTACGGCTGGCAACATTATTGAAGATAGTTTGCAAATTCAATACCTTGACGCCGCTCAGCGTTCCAACTTCCGCGCATTGGTGAGCTGGCGCGTGACGATTGAAAATGATCTCCCAACACAAGCATCAGCATTGGTTGAATGGGCAGATATTTCGGAGGGCAATCGTGCCACCACACAACAAGCTTTTGATCTGACTGATTTCTGCACAAATCGCGCCCAAGCACTTTTGACGGCACGTTTCTTGCTTAGCGTGCGTCGTCGCATTACCCATACCGTCAGCTTCAAAACCGTACCCGATTCTCTTGGCATTCAACCGGGTTCTTACATTCGTGTGATTACGGAGGCCACCAGCTATAACGCCTCGGCTAACGGCGTAATTCAAGACGCTGGGACGCTGGTCAGCATCAACACAATCGACAACGGAACATATACGGCTTTGATCTACAACCCAGCAACATCAGCGGTTTCCGAAAAAGAAATCACGATTAACAACGGCAGCGTTACCGATTCCACTGTTTACGGTTGCCTGTTTACGCTGCTTAGTACGACGGTCAACAAAAACGTTTACCAAGTTGAACAGCTGACCCTTGACGAAGACGGACTGGTAAACGTCAGTGCAGTGGAGGTGCCCGTTGATAGCACGGGGGCTAGCATTGTTGCAAAGGACGTGCTGAACGAAGCCGCTTTCCGCATTTTTGAGTGATGGCGTTCCCTTCGCTGCGACCAACGAGCCGTGATTTCAGTCCGGGTGACTGGCCAATTAAACGGTTTAACGCGCAATCCGGTGCTGAGGTACGGATTTTGTACGGCAGCCAACGCACCAACGCCAAGATCAGCTTGGGCTACGACAATATCAGCGACGCAAACGCCCAGTTGTTTCTTGACGATTACGCCGCGCAAATTGGCACATTGCGCACTTTTGATTTACCGGACACTGTACGTACAGGTTGGACTGGTACTGCATCCAGTATTGATGCGCCAACTGGTGCGAAGTGGCGTTACGAATCTGAACCTGCTGTGCGGGCAGTTCGTCCCGGTCGCAGTAGCGTTACAGTGAACTTGGTGGCGGTGATCTGATGGCAAAGGTCTATACCGGACGTGACGGTCGCCTGTTGTTTGACGGCACCGAGCAAATAAAGGTCACCAACTGGTCTATGACCGGTAATCTTGAAACCCTTGAAACCACCAGCTTGGGCGACAGCCAACGCACCTACGTGCCTGGTGTGCAGGAATTTAACGGCAGCGCCACACTGCTGTATTACAACGATGGCACCGGCCGCAACGATGCCGCAACGGCACTGAAAAAGGTGTTGAAGATTGGCAGCGTGTCAGAAAGTGACACCGTTGATCTGCGTCTTCGCCTAGTGGAAGGCAGTACCAACCACGACGTACGCTTAACGGCCTATATCACCAGCGTAAGCTTTGGCGCCAGTGTCGGCGAAGTTAGTTCCGCGCAAATTAGTTTCCAAGGCACTGGTGCGCTTACTGCGGTGACGATCTGATGGGCATCTATTTAGGGCAAATTGGTCAGATTGAGCTGACTCGTAAGTCACTAGAAGGGTCGCTGGAATCTGTCGTCAATCCTTCGGACGTAAACGCTGTTCGTAGTCGCTTTAGTTTTGATTTTGACGAAGGTTATTTAATTAGCGGTGATCTAATTGAGATCGCCACGACTGATGGCACGGATCTTGATTTTATTGATGCAACTGGCTGGACGGCAGGCAGCGTCCAAACAAGCGGCAACTGGTACGTTTTTATTGACGAACTAGGAGGAATCAAGCTTTACGATAATTTTGACGATAGCCTAGAAGGCAGTACAGCAGGGCAGGTTAGCCTTGTTGCCATCGCACGGGACATTCCAATCCGCGTAACGGTACGCGATCGTGATTCGCGCATCCTCGCTGATGTTGTTGAGTACGAATTAAACACAAACCGTGAAACCGTTGACATTACTTCGCTTAACGATCAACATCGGCAGCAATACAGCAGCTTGATTACGGGAAGCGGTCGTCTAACTGCTCACTGGGATTACACCAATACGGCTGGCACAGAGCCTGTGCATTACTTAATGCAGTTGGTTGTACGGACAGAAGTTGGCTCGTCTTTCCACGGTAAGTTTTACGTAAAAGCCGAAAACACAACAGCGCAAACAGGCAGTTTTGATTACGCGCAAATAAACGATTCGTTGTGGTGGGAATTTGACGCGCTGGTGACAAACGCTGCGGTCAGTTTTACGCCAGACAGCGTGATTGTTGGCACGATTGATTTTGTGGCGACTGGTCCGATCCGCTTGAAAACCCGCACGCAAGCCAAGCGCTACTTGCTGCAGGAAACAGGCGACCGGATTGAACTGGAACAGGAACCCACGTCCTATCTGCTATTGGAAGAAGAGGAGTAAGCCCTAGACTGGGCTTAACTGTAGACATCGCCGGGAAGCTTTAGGCATGGCCGACCTGAGGATCACAGAACTGGCGGCACTTGCTGGCGCAAACCTTGCAGCGGGCGACCTGCTGGCGATTGCCGACATCAGCGCTAGCGAAACCAAAAAGATCACCGTTACCGATCTAGTTGGTAACGCCACCACGCTGATTGCTGATGCCACCATCCCCGGCGCCAAAATCCTGTTCAGCAGCGGGCAGATTGCTGGAACGTCAATTGCAACGGGAGGCATCACCGCAACACAGCTGGCGAACGACGCGGTTACTGCGGCAAAGATTGACAACAACACGGTTTGCCAAGTTCTAGCCACGCTGCCGGTATCCGGCGGTTACGTCGGCCAATTTGCGTTAGACACAGACGACGACAAACTTTATTTATGGGATGGCAGCACGTGGCGCACGATTAAAGCCTCGGGTTCCGCTAATACGTTTGTCAGCACAAGCGCCGGAATCGTCAATATCGACGTAAGCGTTTCTGGTGATCAGGTCACGATTGCCGCCACGCTTGATAACAGCAGTGCAGCGGCACAATTTCTTGCTGGTCCAACTTCGGCAGCTGGCGCGGTTAGTTATCGCACAATTGCGGCTGGCGATCTCCCAACAGCCACTACAAGCGCAAAAGGCGCCGTTGTCGTAAACGGAAACGGTTTGACGCTGAGCGGCGACACGATTGCTATTGATAACACCGTTGCGGCAGAAGCCAGCGATTATCACATCGTTCAGTACGACGCCAATGGTCTTGTAACTGCCGGTCGCACGATCATTGCTGCTGATGTACCTGTCGCCACGTCTGGCTCGGTTGGTGTTGTTTCGCCGGGATCAGGGTTAAACGTTGATGGCGCCGGCGCCTTAGGTCACTCCAACGTTGTTGCTTCTGGAACGGCGACCAAATTTACGTTTGATGCGCAAGGCCACGTCACCGGCACCGAATCTTTGCTTGCAACGGATATTCCAGACTTGGATGCCGCAAAGATTACAACCGGAACGTTTGCCTCGGCGCGTATCGGTGCTGGAACAATCAATGCCGACAAGATCGCCGATTACACCGTTTCTCTGTTTGGTGAAACCCAACCGACCGCGGATCACATTGGTCAGTTCTTCTTTAATCCGCTGACCCGTGATCTTTATTTGTGGGACGGCAACGTTTATCAGCCGGTAGGCATCAGCGCTGGTGAAATTATCCTTGCTGGTACTTACGACGCCAGTACAAACCAACTGGATTCCGTTACAGCAGAAGGAAATGCGGCTGGATTTACCACCGGTAGTGCGCTGCCTGCTGCTGCAACCGAAAACAATCGGTATTACGTCGTTGTTAGCCAAAGCGGTACAGGCACTGCACCTGCCCCCACGGTTACGCTTGAACCACCGGATATTTTGCTTTCTAACGGCACAAGCTATGTGCTGATTGAAACCTCGGAAACGATCACAGCGCAGATTGCGTCGAACGTTGGCTTTACTCCTGTCGGCAGTATTGGTAGCACCAATGTTCAAGGCGCAATCGCCGAGGTTGATTCTGAAAAGGTCGCAAAAGCTGGCGGCACAATGACCGGCGATCTCGTATTGGATGATTGCAATCTTGTGTTTGAAGGCTCAACAGCTAATGATTACGAGACCACGCTGACAGTGACCGATCCGACCGCTGATCGCACCATTACATTCCAAGATGCAACCGGTACAGTCGCTTTCACAAGCGATTTGGATGACGGAACGTTCTGATCAAAGCCGGTAAAGTAGAGGGGTAATTTCCGGCCTTCGGGCGTTAAGGAATGGCTTTACAGCATTTGCGTTCCAGCACAGCTAACAAGCGTCCGCTTCCTGCTGGGATGAGCGATGGCCAAATTGCCATCAATACAAACCTTGCAAGTCCCGGTCTTTTTATTAAAGACAGCAACGGTGATCTTGTAAAAATTGGTCCGGTGCATATTGGCACCACTGCGCCAAACGCCAGCCCTGCCTCTGGTGGTGAAACAGGTAATACAACTGGTGAATTGTGGCTGGATACAAGTTTGACGCCAAATGAACTGAAAACGTGGAACGGTTCTGCGTGGGTCAGTGCCACTGGCCAAGAAATTCCAGTTAGCAAGCTGATTGATGGTTCTGCGCGTCAGTTGCTACAGACCGATGCCGCCGGTACTGGCGTTGAGTGGACTAGCAACGTTGATGTACCCGGCACGCTTGACGTAACGAGCACTGCAACATTTGACGGTCGAATTTATACGACTACAGGCAACGCAGGTTCGCCAGCAATTTCCCCTGCGTCCGATACAGATACAGGCATTTCGTTTGATGGAAGCGGCGGTGTTCTTCTGAACTCAAACGCATCGTCAATTTTGACGGTGAATGCAACAAGCGCCACTGCCGATGTAAGCGTTACCGGCACACTTAACACAACTGGTGTTGCTTCGTTCCCAATTGGCACAGATAGCGCGCCGGGTATCACTTTTGGCAGCGACAAAGACACAGGTATTTATTCACCCGGAGCGAATCAATTAGCCATCTCGACTAATGGGCAGGGGCGGTTGTTTGTTGATGCGAGTGGGAATGTTGGCATTGCAACTAGTGCTCCTAATAGTTATACCGATTATGGAAAAGCGCTTGTACTTGGAAGTAGCGCCGAAACAACGTTAGGTATTGTTCTAAGGACAGGAACTTCTGGAACTTCAAGTATTGCGTTTGCGGATAATTCCGGGTCTGGCGCCGGTGCCCAAGATGGTCTTATTGAGTACAGCCAGACCAATCAATCGCTTAGTTTTCATACTGCCGGCAATAGCTCTCCAAGGTTGGTTATTGACTCCAGTGGCCGCTTAGGTCTGGGGACTAGTCAGCCAGTCGGTCAGGCTTACATCGCCGGTCCTAATACAAGCAATTTTGGAGTTGCTGCAGATGCTGCATTAAACATTGCTGCAACCAACGGTGCATTATCCAACCGCATTGTAAATCTCAATTTTGCTGTCGTTCCAAGTGCTACTAACGCAGTGGCCGCTATTGGAATGGCGTATCAATCTCAAAGCGGATTTGGGAACGGAGCTTTAATTTTTGGCACTCGTTCCGTTACTACTGACACTGCTCCTACTGAGCGGATGCGTATTGACTCCTCAGGCAACGTAGGGATTGGCACTACTAGTCCTCAATCTGGTGGAAAACTGACCGTTAATGGCGGTTTGTTCACTACTGGCTCTTTGACTGCCTCCGCCACAAATGCAGGTGCAGTTGATTTCGTCAATGATGGGCGTGGGACACGGATCATTTCCTACGGATCTGATGGAAGCACAAAAACAGCAATTTCATTTAGCCAAGGTGTGGCTGGCGGTTCTGCTAGTGAAGTTGGTCGATGGGACTCAAGTGGACGCCTGTTAGTTGGCACGTCTAGTGCGCGTGCAAATTTCTTCAATGGAGCAGTCTCTCCGCAAGTTCAAATAGAAGGAACTGGCATTGGAGATCGTATGCTTTGTGTGGTTTCTAGCGCTAGCACTGGAACTAGTGGACCTGTTCTTCTCTTTGGCAAGCAAAATAGTGGAACCGTTGGCGGCAATACTGCCGTAGCTAATGGAGACAACGTTGGCAATATTACTTTTCAGGGGCATGATGGATCAGAATTTGTCTACGCTGCAAACATTTCTGCTCATGTAGACGGCACCCCCGGCGCTAACGATATGCCGGGCAGATTAGTGTTCTCCACTACTGCCGACGGGGCGAGTAGTCCGACGGAGCGGATGAGAATTTCGCAGGCTGGCAATGTCGAATATCGCAATCTTAATCAAGTATTACCCGTTTCTGACAACACCGTAACACTAGGCGCCAATGGTTACAGGTGGTCTCAAGTATGGGCAGCAAACGGAACAATCCAGACATCAGACAAGCGGGCTAAAACATACATAGAAGATTCCACGCTTGGCGTAAATTTTATCAAATCTCTACGCCCTGTTTCTTACAAGTGGATTGAAGGGGGTAAGGTTGATTCGGGCAATCGCGATGAAGACGGTAACTACATCTATGAATCCGTTTCCGGCCAACGTACCCATTGGGGTTTTATCGCACAAGAAGTAAAGCAAGCCGTTGACGCTGCTGGTGTTGATTTTGGTGGCTGGGTTCTAACTGATAAGGATGATCCTGATAGTCAACAAGCTCTGCGCTACGACCAGTTCATTGCACCGCTCACCAAGGCGCTGCAGGAAACGATGGCTGAACTGGAAGCCCTTAAAGCCGAAGTTGCAACTCTCAAAGCCTTGTAGTCCTACTCACTAGACCATTTTGTTGATGTCACCAATATGGTCTGATCGCCCGCGTCAAGCGTATAGTGGTGGGGCAGCGAGTTTGCACCTCCTGCCCCTGGCCACGATCCCCTGGAGACCATGACCCAAGAAGAATACCGCTCCGAGATCACGCTGAACGAGCGTGGCAAGGAAGTCATCCGTGTTGACGAGGAAGGCTTCCACTACAAAGGCGAGTTCATCGCTGATGCTGGTGAAGCCCATCGGCTGATGGTTGCGTTTCTGAAGCGGAACACCGCTCAGCCGGAGTCGGAGGTCTATTACGAGTTTTCTGTGCTCAATGATGAATACTGCACTGAGGCAGGTGGGACTGCGCCAACATTGTTGCAGGCAATAGATGAAGGCAAGCGCTACTTTGCGCACTATTCACAAGACGGTTTATACACACTGGAAGTTCGTCGCGTAGAAATCATTCCTGCCCCCTACTAGTCATTACCACTAATCACCCATGACACAACAACATCCCATCACCCCACCGCCGGAGCTGGTTGAGCAGTGGGCACATTTGCCTGCCGATTGGAATACGGTTGCTTCCCTTATCGCCAAATGGGGCGCAGACCAGGAGCTGGAGGCGTGCTGTAAATGGCTCCCTAAGCTGCCTCCGTGGAGCGGGGACGATCTACGGCGTCATCGCCGCCCCAAGCCGCCGAGCTTGAAGGAGCAGGCGCTGGAAGCTTTGGCATCTGCACCTGGGCCTGAATATCCCAGCGTGATGACAGTGCTTAACGCTGATCAACATGCCCTAATCCGCCGCGCACTGGAGCAGCTCGATGACTGACCTCTCCCCCGCCGCGCAAAAAGTTTTGGATGCAGCAAATAGCGCCAGCTCTTACGGCCCAGATGATTGTCTCAACGAATCTTGCTGGGTTGCTGCCGCTGCCCTGCGAGCTGCTGCGGATCAGGTGGTGCCGGAGGAGCCGCTTTACGGGGGCGATCAGCGCTGGATGCTTGAGCGCGATGCCCGCCAGGCTTGTCGCAAGAAACTCCTCGCAATCGCAGACGAGCTTGAAACCCAGTAGTCACCTTCACTAAAGGGTGGGCAGCCGACCCTTTCCAACTGGCTGTAACCCGATTACTCTGTACCAGTCTGGTTCTTCATCATGGCCACCACCTTTACGTGGGGTATCAACACCCTTGAACGCGAAACCGACGACGGCTTTGTGTTTACAGCTCACTACACCGTCAACGCCGACGATGGCACCTATTCTTCAGGTGCATACGGCAGCGTGGGATTTCAACGTCCCGACAACTTGATTCCGTACAACCAACTCGATGAACCCACCGTGATCGGTTGGGTCAAGGAAGCCCTTGGCGGCGACGAAAAAGTCGAATCCATACAGACCGCCCTTCAAGCTCAAATTGACGAACAGCGCAATCCGACTAAAGCCGCTGGTGTTCCTTGGGGCAACTAAAAGCAATGCTGACTGCATTTGTTTTGGCCGGTGCTTGGTGTGCCGGCATTTTTATTGCCTACTGCCTAGTGGCCATCAACCCCCGCGACGACCACTAGTGTGCTAGGAAGGGTGCGGCCAGCGCAGCGCCAACTGCCTGACCCCGATCGACCCACCGACTTGGACCGATGCTCGAATTGTATCGCGCAGAATCTGCTGCGCCGTCTTGCGATCACACGTTGTCGCAGGCTTGGGAGCTGTTTAAGGAGGAGCGCAGCGTTTCGCTCTGTCCTACCAGTCTTACCAGTGATTACAAGCAAGTAAGCAAGTGGCTGGAACGCTGCCCTGTTCAGACGTTTGCTGATGGCCGACGTGTCTTGACTTGGTTGCTCCAGCAAAAACCTGAAAAGTCTGCGCGGCGTGTGTGCATGTATGTACGCAGTTTGTATCGCTGGGCAGCGGCGGAAGATGTTGCACTTTTACCGCGTAACCCCGTGGCCAACTTTCGGATGCCTAAGGCACCACAAGGTAATCACGAGATTGTTGTCATCCCACGCGACGAGGTTTCCCTTGTACTTGTCGCTCTAGAAGCCAAGCGTACTTACAGGGACGTGAACTGGGCGTGGTTTGCCGAATTTATGCTGCAGACCGCATTGCGCACAGGTGAAGTACGCGCACTGAAGTGGTCTGATATTGACGGTGATCGAATCCTTGTGCATAGCAACTACACACTTACGCACGGCCACAAAAACAGTACCAAAACAAACAAAAAACGCTGGGTGCCGCTTAACGCCCGCGCAAAAGAAATACTGGAGTCTTTGAAACGCGAAAACGACTACATATTTCCTTGGAACAGGCTGGCGTTCCAAAGTTACTTTATCAAACGTATGCAAGAACTGCATAAAGCTGGTTTGATCAAAGCGCGATACCGCCCGTACGACCTACGCCATGTCGCAATTAGCCGTTGGCTTGAGGCTGGTATTCCTGTAACACAGGCGGCTAACTGGGCAGGTAATACTGCTGACGTGATCTGGAAACATTACGCAGCTACCACCGCCGAGTACGAAATACCCGTGCTTTGACGCCGATAGATCGGTAATATCGCCTTAACTCGCTACATTTGCCGGTGGCTACTAAGGCCAAAACAGGTACCGGACGACTGGAGCACCAGCCTGGCCGTCCCAAAACCACAAGCCAAGGCTATGGCCAACACAGCCGCCCACGCCGCCGAGGTAAAAAACCTTACGTCGGCCAAGGGCGATAACATTAGGAAAAGGTCGGCTGTATGCCTCGCGATGGAGCACCACGAAGAGGCGCTAATTACAGCCAAACCACCTGAAAGTCCGTTCAACCAGATGATTCCGGCTCTGCTGACCGCTGCGGTGGTCGGCTTAGCCGGTCTTTTCATGCAAGTCGCCAAGCTGGATCAATCAGTAAGTACCGTGGCCGCCGACATCCAGGAACTCAAAAACGACTCAAAAGAAAGGCTTAGTGATCTCGAAACCAGAGTGCGCCAGATTGAGCTGCGCGTCGGTTACAACAAATGAGCGTCATCCAAACCACTGACTACGGCAACGGCTACACCTTGGACCAGCTGGAAAACGAACGCGGCGAACTGTACTACCGCGCCTGCAAGGACAGCATCTGCCGCTATGCCGAGGATCACTACATCGCGGTGATGTACCTCGAAGAAATGGGCTGGGACCCTAAGCAACAAGCCCCTCAGTAATCCAGCGGATGATCGCATCCTCCCGATGCGGCTCCCAAAACGGCTGATCCCTGTACCACTCCAGCCAATCCTCCGCCGACTTCGAGATATTGCAGCCAAAGCAGCAAGCCACCAAATTCTGCTGGTGCGTATGCCCACCACGAAATTTCGGATGGACGTGATCAAGGGTTGCAGATCGCCCCAGATCTACCCCGCAATAGGCGCAGGAATTGTTCCAGTGGTTAAGGATTGATTGCCTAAATCTTGCTTTTGCTTCCTTCTTATTTAAGTATTCGCCATCTTCAATGCGATGGTCCATACCCAGCAGTGGCTACCTGGAATGTAGCGGCAGAGACTATTACGTGCGCCGGAACTCTTCTCTAGTACAGCTAAACTTCCTGCAGGGTTTCTATTTCCCATGGACTTCATCCAACATCCAGCTTTCTGGATCGTCGTAGCGGCAGCTTCCGAGCTGATCGCCCTTTCTCCGCTGAAGGACAACAGCATCATCCAGCTGGTGTTCCACGCCCTCCGCGCTGTGAAGGGAAAAAAGCTCTGATCGCTTTCGGCAAGCCGGGCTGGCAACGCCGACTCGAACAAGCCATCCGCCAATGGTGGTTTGAGCTGACACTGCCCGGCAAGCTGGACAAAGCTGAAGCGGACTGGCACGCAACCCAACCGACCGATCCACTTCCCGTGATCGTTCACCACGAAATTGATGAACAGCTCCAAACCGGCGAAAGCCGCCTTCTGGGTGGCGCCATGACCATCCGATCCCCTTGGTCCGATGCCCACCAACAAGATCCGCCTGATTGACCTGTTCCGGTTCTATAAAGGGCTGCCTCACCAAATGGCTGCCCTAACTGAGCTGGAGCTTGCCATCGACAAGGCCAATCCGCACATCCTGGGCCGCGACCAAGGCTGGTTCAAAACCTGGGCTGTTGCCGGAAAACAAACCAACTTTCCCAACAGCTGGGAAGGTGTACTCGAAGCCGCCCGCGTCGCTGGCGCAAAATTCCCTGAACTGGTAGCCGCCCAATGGGCCTTGGAATCCAACTATGGAAAATTAGTATCAGGCCGAAATAACTTTTTTGGTCTTAAAGGCGAAGGTAGCGACAAGAAAACACAAGAATTTATTAACAACCAGTGGGTCACAATCACCGATAGCTTTATCGACTTTCCTGATTTACTGTCCTGCGTTATGTACCTTGTCGACCACTGGTACAAAGATTACAAAACGTACAAAGGATGCAACAACGCAGCTAACCGTGAGGAAGCTGCGAAGTGGTTACATAAGGAAGGTTACGCAACTGATCCCAACTATCCAGGCAAGTTGATCCAGCTAATGGAGCAACACGCTGGAACAAAACCTGCTGTTCCACCCAATCAAAAACTCCTCAAAGTCCCTTACGAGTACCAACTGGGGCCAGACGATGGCGCCAAAGGCTATCGCCAATGCTTTAGCTCCAGTTGCGCCATGGTCGCTCGCTACTACGGCAAGATTTCCGGCGACTACGAATACAACAAACTCCGCGCCCGTTTCGGAGACACTACAGATCCAAAAGCACAAGTCGCGGCCCTGAAAGCACTAGGACTGACCGCAACTTTTGAAATGGATGGGACAGTCGAAGACTTAGAGACAGAGATTACTCACGGTCATCCAGTTCCTGTCGGATGGCAACACAAAGGCACTGTCTCTAATCCCACTGGTACTGGCCACTGGAGCGTAGTTGTTGGCTATACGCCAACACACTTCATCCATAACGATCCATTCGGTGAAGCAGATCTGCTGAATGGAGGTTATGTCAGCAATAAAGGTGGAGCTGGCATCGCCTACTCCAGGAAAAACTGGCTGCCCCGTTGGCTCATTGAAGGCGACGATACGGGGTGGTTCATGCGTATTCGCCGAGGTTAATCATGCGCCCCATTGAGCACACTCCAGAATCCAGCTTCCACAAAGCAGCCACGGACCAATGGTTAGTCAATCTGTTTAACAAACAGGACTATCGGGGTCTACTTGAAGCCGCTCTTGTTTTGAACACGCTCCACCAGCTGGAACGCACAAAATCGGCCTGGGCTATCCGCGAAGCTGCAGATAACCTGGCCAATCAGTTTGGTATGGACCGCGATTCCGCCTAAGGCAGGATCTTTTTACACAGGCACAGAACTAGGAGACAGATCACCCAGTACATCGCCATTGCGTACAACGCCGTCAGAAGGACGTCCATCGGCAATCCACTGCTGGAACAAACCTGTGTACAAGCTATGCAGCGGATGGTCGGATTTATCGCGTCCGTACCGGATGTACAGCGAATCAAGAAAATCCTGCCGCTGCTGATCTTCGCAAACCCGTTCCCAGGCTTGGCAATCGGCCTCAGTCATTTGATAGCCCACGCTTTTGCTCCACAAGTTTTAGACGCCGCCGGGCAGCTTCACGCGGCCCATTTTTGGCACGAGCCAGCTTAGGTTTTTTCGCCGCCGTTGACGGCACCTCCACCTTGCAGTTCGGATACCGATTCTGCGCAAACTGAATCGCCTGCTGGAGCGACTCAGCCCGCACCAAATCCCGCATGGCACCTTGACCGGGCAACCAAATTTTCAGCTCGAACAGCTGAGCCTTATCTGAACTGGTGCGTGACCGGCCTTCACCGAGGCGAAGATCCGGGTCCTGCTGTTCCTGGAATGGCACTACTTCCATGACCGGGGGTAGGCGGGTTCATCGACGCTATGAACAGCAACAGGACTGTTAGTGCACTCAGCAACAGCTCGCGCCGCAGCGACAGCTTTTTCATAAGTGATCCAGCTTGAAGCGTCTTCTTTTGATGCAGTTAATCCGATGCCATTGCCTGGTCCGTAGACCGCCGTCACCCAGCGGTCACCGGCCATAACCACGTAGCGAGTCATCGCTCCTGTGCGTGTACTGTGAGAGGCTAGTACGTTTTCCTAAGCCTGCGCGGACTGTAACCAAAACCGGCTGAGTCTCATGCGTCAGTTTCTGAGACCTTGCCCTCTTGCTTGGAACGCATCCGCCCCTCAACTCGCCGCTTAACGGACTCGCGCCAAGCTGCCTCATCCGCCGCCTGAGCTGCTTTGTATTCCGAAGCCGGCAGCGCTTTCTCCAACGCGGTGTAGACCATATCGCGCAGTAGCGCCGTTACTTTCTTGCCTTCCGCCACTGCAAGCTGCTCCGCCAACTTGTAGCGGTGCGGATCCAGAAGCAGCTGGCAGTAATACTTGTTCCCGTGGTTCAGCGGCATGTGCTGCAGTCTACTCTGCTACACAGTAGCACAATGCGACACAGTAGTCCTACCACCGCACGTCGTCATCCACGCGCTTGCGCCAAGCATTGGCCTGCGCCACTCGTGCCCCACCCCTCTGCTTGGCACACCCTTTGCGAATATCCCGCGCCCACTCCAAAAAAGCGGCAGCCCGCTGCAAATCTGCCGTTTTCGCCGCACGAATTTCCCGATTCAGCCATTCGAGCACCAGTTCACGACCAGTCTTGGGCCGACTCATGCCAGCCCGTCTTTCTTGAGATCTTCAATCCGCCGAATACCGATCACCTTCTGATCCGGGCACATCCGCATCGCATACTCCCGCGCCGCGTAAGCATCTGGAGCTTCAAGGTAAAGGTTGTGCGTCGGACCATGAAGGGGCCACATTGTGACCCGGTATTCAGTCAGTGCGCTCACTTGGCCTCTTGCCAGCTATCCCCGACCTTAGCTTCAGCAAGCGGTGGAATATCACCCAACCAACGAGCTTCAGCTTCCTCCATCACGGTTTGCAGCTGGAGCGCCCAGGTGTCTGCGTGCTCTTCTCTGACGAGCAGGATGATTTCGTCATGCACCACGCCGGCCAAACGCACCACGTCCTCCCCGTCGGACTTGAGTAACGGCCACAACTTGCCGAGCGTAAGTTTGAGAACTGCGGCACCAGCGCCTTGGATTGGGGTGTTGCAACGTGTGGTGACTTTGTTGTGGTCACCCGGTAGAAACCGCCGCAAGCCCGAGATGCGTATGCGGATAGATGGATTGTCCTTAGCCGCATCAGCAGCGCGAGCATTTTGCTGCTGCCATTGGGAGATGCCTTTATATGCAGCGTGGAACTTTTGCCGCACTTCCGCCGCCTCATCAATATCCATCTGGATTCCTGTTGCTGCTGCGTAATTTCTGAGTCCTTTTGCCCCACTTCCGTATAACAATCCGAAGTTTGCCGATTTTGCGATTTGTCGCTGCTCCTTTGTGACCTCATCGGCTTCCACCCCATAAATCTGCGTCGCCGTCATCGTATGAAGATCCTCGCCGAACTGGAACACCGCAGTCATTAAGGGATCCTGTGCTTCTGCCGCCGCCAGCCTCAGCTCCATCTGCCCGTAGTCCGCTACAACCAGTTTCCAACCAGTTGGAGCCTGCACCGCCAGGCGAAAACGCGGATCACGCGGAATCTGCTGAAGATTCGGCGAAATACAACTCATCCTTCCAGTATCCGCCCCAAGCTGCAAATAACTGGCACGAATAAACCCATCAGGCGAATAATTCTTCAGCAGAGTTTCCGCCATCTGCCGCCGCTTCTCTACTTTCTTCCAGCGCAAATAGTCCGCCACAACCTTGTGATCACCCACATATTCCTGGAGTGCAGAACGACTAGCACTGGGCTTGTTGTTCTTCATATCCATCGGCGGCTCACCCAACAAAGCGGTGAACTTTTTAAGCAACTGTGCAGGACTATTAAGGTTAAAAACATTCGGGTCCGGCTTCTTACCTTTCGGCCCCGGCTTTGTCTGGTACAACAACTTCCCATCCAACCCCCGATGGAGCTTGTGTTCTGGCGGAAGCGCCGCATCAAAGTCCTCAATAAATTTCTCGCCGACTTCCACGTTTTCAATATCTAAATCTTCAATTAGCTGCTCCAGCATTTTCTTGTCGAACGGCAGCCCTGTACGCCACAGCTGCGCCATTGCCGGAAGCGCCTTGCACTCAAGTTCCCAGGCCGGCATCAACGCACCAGTCGCCATCCGCTTCTGGATTTGTTCCCACAGCTGGGTCAACACCACCACATCCTTGGCCGCATATTCGATCTGCTCCACGCGCAGATCAGCCGACCAATCGCTCTTCTGCTCTTCCTTGGAAATGTCTTGGCCGAGGTAGCGATGGACAACGTGCTGGAGCCCGTGCTTCAAATTCGGCAGCCCGTTCGTCAGTATCCGACTCGCCAGCATCGAGCAATAGATCTTGCCCTCGGGGTAGATCTCGTGCTCCTGCAGCCACCCGAGGTCAAACACCGCATTGTGCGCCAACCACTGGCGTGGAACGCTGCAAAACTCTTCGAGCGTGATCCAATCCTCATCACTGAAGCTCCAG
>Ga0208644_1000601_pt1 | contig 31795 bp, 36 predicted proteins | sample VirMetDEL_Nov_18_FD_184517 | JGI IMG/M metagenome (GOLD analysis project Ga0208644, IMG submission 184517) | Aqueous microbial communities from the Delaware River and Bay under freshwater to marine salinity gradient to study organic matter... | ecosystem: Environmental > Aquatic > Marine >...
GGAAGAGTGATGTGGTGGGATATTATTAAAAGAATGGATAAGGCAAAAATGCCTACTCACCTTAAAAATAGAGTGAAGGAGATGTTTAGAATTTTAGAAAATCAAACTCCTAGAGAAGAACAGGCGGATGGGGAAGATGTTTTTATTTATCAGTTATGGGATGAGAAGGACAATGAATGGGGAATAGGTGTATGGGTTTATAAACAATATCTAAAAGAATCACCCCGCGAAATGTTGCTCAGATGTAAACATATCGTTGAAAAAGAACCCTTATTTTATTCTAAAGACTCGATTGTAGGAACAGAAACTTTCGAAGGGATGATATTATTTCACAAAAATGGCGTTGATATAATATCGTTGACCTCATTGGAAGAGCTATTTGATTTTTTGGCAGAATTAGATGAGGAAAATACAATTGGTTTGATACATTTTGATGTTACGTTTGGATTTGATGATTGGACAAGTTATTTAAACGTCACAGATAGTGTATTTACAACTAGAGAGCAAAAACTTAAGGCTCTCAAAGAAACTCAAATTAAACCCGGACCTCTTGATAGTTTAACTCCCGAAGAAAGGGCAATCGTTAGAGGAATTATGGAGGGATGAAGATGTGGTGGGAGATTATTAAAAAGGGCGAGGATTTTTTACCCAAAGATATCTTACCCATTGTTAAAGAAATACTCAAATCCTATAACCCCACACACGGGAAGATTTTTACTCAACAGCAACAAATTGTTAGACTTAGACTCAGCATGTCTCAATCAACCTTTGAAGGAAATATTAATAATTACTATCAAGATGTTGTAAAGGTCTTAATATCAGTATTAAGACATGTGCTTTTTGAAACGGGGGAGGATGAATACAGCACATATTATGATTGTAAAACTAGATATTATCCTTTACATGGCGTTTTTAGTGATGGACCAGCATCAGATACTAGGTCATTTCCTGTTAAATTACATATTGATGTATCAAAGGATTGGACGTATTTTTTCAAATTAACGGATAGTGTTTTCTCTACAGCGGAGCAAAAATTAGAGGCACTTAAGGCAACAAATATTCTACCACAACCTTTAAGTCAGTTAGACCCCCAAGATAGACAAACGGTTAGAAGTATTATAGAGGGATGAAGATGTGGTGGGATATTCTAAAGGGTAGTTTAACAACTGCGGAGTATTTGAAGGAATTAGATAAATTCCGTATGTTTAGAAGAATTGGTTTACAATCAGAATATGAGAGGACTAGTGATAATCTTACAGTTACAAGAAAAAAGGGCAATATGGATACGGATTATGAAAAATTATTTTATGATAATGAAATTGAAGAAGGGGTTGAAAGTCTTTTTAAATTTAGAGGAGGTTCTTTTGTAAAAAGGTTAGATGATTATACTGTTTATTTTTCATTAGAAGAGCAAGAAAATCTTCACCATTTTATATTTAAAGTAAAGGTCACTAATATTAGCCCTGAGAAACGATTTAAACTAAGAGATGCAGATAAGGAATTTGAATGGGAAATTATATTTTTCAATGAGGGAGAAACGAATGAAGAAACGGTCGGGGACGGGTGGCTAAAACCTGAGCTTTTCCCACTCGAACTTTTTGTTGATTCTAGCGCGTATGCAGGTCGTCACCGAGCCAAAGGTGAAATTGTTGGCAAAGATAGAAAAGACTATTTCATATCAAGATTATCTGAAATGACTGAAGCAGATATGCTAACAGATAACTGGAAAGAGAATGTTAGAAATTTATATTATGAAATGTTGCACGGGGGATACCGCCCATCCCCTGCTCCTTTTAATCAGTATTATCAAAATGCTTATAGAAAAATTATAGAAATTATTAAACAAAATTCCCCAATACTCATAGCACAAGAAACAATTGCGAGACATGCGGAAGGATATTATTCAAGGCTTCCGGACGGCCCACCACCTGTGGGATATGGACGACAGAGGTGATAATAAATGTGGTGGGACATTCTTAAAAATACAAGTTTTACAGACAAGGAGTATCGTCATAAAATAGATGGCTACAATATGTTTACACTTATGTTTAGTGATTCAAAACCTAGTTGGATGGAAGTCAATACTGAAAATCATTTACCTTTTACAACATTAAATCAATTGATAATGAATAATGATTTTCAGAATAAACTCAATGCTCTTTTTAAATTTAAAAAAGGTTCCTTTGCCGTCCGTTTTGACGGAGTTACCGTTTATGTTAAATTAGAAGAACAGGAAAATCTTCATCATTTTATTCTTGAAATAGACTTTATCAACACTACTCCTAGGTTTGAAGCCTATGCGAAAGAAGAAGGGTTAGAATCTAAATATAAGTTTGAGGTTAATTTTATTAAAGAAAAAAATGCTGATGAACCAAAAAATGATGAAGTAAAGGATGTTAGTCTAGTTCTTGAAGATTTTGTAGATTTAGATTATTATGAGGGGGATGGCAGTTTTGCGACTAAAAGGGGAAACGCAAGAATGGAGTATTTTAAGGAAAAACTTAAAGATTGGAAAATACATATGGGTATGCCTTCTAAGGATGAACTTTTTAGAATTTACCAAAAGTCAATTTTGAGCGTTTTTCATACAACCAATACGCAGTTAACTCAAATGTCAAGGGGTGGTAAATATTACACTGATAGATTCGAAATTGTTTATAATAAAGTAATGGAGGGTGCAGAATGAGTTGGATTTTAAAATTAAAGAAACCTATGCAAAAAACGTTGAGAGAATTGGTTCACGATGAGGTGTTGCGGCAAGCGGGCCGTGATGTTCCCGACACTATTTTAGAAACTGAGGGTCTAATCACACAATATATAGTAGACCGATTAAGAACCCTACACCCATTTACTTCAGCCAATTCACCTGTAGGAGATATTCGTATGAGGTATATAGATAAGGGTCTTGATTTTAAAGACTTTTATACTCTATTAGAAACAACTGTTAGGTCATATCTAGCTAAAGAATCCCTTGATAGACATACTAAGGATAGAGTAGACCCAATTACAGGAAAAACAGAACAAAGAAAGCCTGTAGAAAGAGCCTTGAGTATGCTCCAAGAAGTTTGTAATAGTGTCGGTGCTCGTCTTTATCCGCTAGCGGCTGTTGGTAGATATCGCATTGTTTATACAGACTCCAATGGTTTAGTTTGGTCTTATGATTTCAATACCACAGACAATCAGCAAGATACATATATTTATATTAAGGGTAAAAGTCAAAATCAGGTTTGTATTAAACAAGCCCCCAATGCTACCGTAGTTGTTCCTATTGCAGACCGTGTTGCCGGTATTCTTCTAGCAGTTCATAGTGGGGGTATTCAATATAGAGATTCAGCAAGGCCAATTCCCGCCCTAGTATATGGTTATTTACTTAGCCTAAATGGTGTTAAACATAGAGGAATTATTTATACACCCTACAATGGACCCGGATATCGCGCAAGTGAGATTGAAAGAATTTTATGGGATTTTACTAATAAAAGAAACCCCGATGGAAAATACATTTCTGCTACCACCAAGGGTGTCGAAAGACATGAACCTGAGGAGAATCAAAATGACGAGTAGGGAGTCTAAAAAGAAAAGGTATATAAAGAGGGAGGGGCCATCAGTTAAATCGGAGAAAACTCGCCCTAATAAACCAAATCATACAAGGAGGTCAAAAACATGGAAGAATTAACTTGGGAATTATTTTTGAAAGCAGCAGGTGATTGCAAAATTCGCCGCTGTTCATTGGAAAGTTGTAGACATAATGAGAACCTACAATGTGTTCTCCCCGAAGTTAATCTCAACCCACAGGGTAAGTGTGAGCAAGCAGATATTCTTGAACCTAGAGAACTTCGCCTCCGTAATATTAAAAGGGGAGCAAGAAGTTTATTTAATAGAAAGGAACCAAGTTATGACGGAGGTAGAATTGGATGAGTTGGGAAGATATTTTAAAGATGCCTCGCGGTGATAGAAAAAATGCTACATGGGCTAGAATGGCTGAAATTCTTGATGAGCAAAAACGCCCTATGTCTATGAACGAACTAATTGACGTTCTCGTTACAGAAAGAAGTCGTCTACCCATCCCTGTTAGAAGTAAAGGTGGTGGGAGATTTAATACATGGCTTATGAATAATCGCCCCGACATTCTTATTGATAAAACAGGGAAGGTAAATATGTATAGTGTGGTGAAAGAATGAATTGGGAAAAGTATTTAAGGAAGAGTAGCGATAGCGATATTAAGGATTGGGAAACTGCGTTAAAGGAGTTTATCAAAGAGGGTAGAAAACTTGGTATTCCTCTTGACGTAATTACCAAACTTGATGGTGCTTTAACGAGCGCAGAAGCCGGTCCTGCTGAAATTAATACAACCTACGGTGAAGAAGATGATTCTACTGAAGAGTGAAACTGTTGACCTTGTTTGGAATCAGGCTGAAGCGAAAGCGCGGTTTGAAGAATATAAGGCATTTTGGTCCCGTAGCCGCGAGTTTGGAATTACAGGTAGAGCAGATGCAGGAACGGGTCAACCAAACTCACCCAATGTTTTTACTACAATTTTAAGACATGGTGATGGTAAATATAATCGCAAGCAGAGGTCTAAAAGTGCTATTGATGTAGACGAAGAATATGGTGTTTTTAACGGGGCGGGGACTGTTCTTGAGGCATTAGAGGATATTATCAATTTGAAAACCCTACTACCCGATGAGGTGGAATTTCTAGACTATCTATTAGAAGTAATGGAAACCATTGAATCTGATGAATCAACAGGGCAGAATGCGAAGAATCCCCGCAATATCCCGTATCACACAATTATTGGTGAGGATGAGGACGGGTATATTCGCGGTATAGCATACGGTCATTTTTTAACCCCTGAATATTGGCAGTTTAGAACCGATAAGGCAAAAAAGAAGAAGCAAGAATATGCAGTAGATAAGCCTGATAAAAGTTGGACTAACACCCAAGCTAATAAAGCAAAGCCTCCGATGTGGCTCGCTATGTTCGACCCCACTAATGGATTAGTTAAACTAATTCAAGACATTAAGAAAATCGTCGAAGAAACGATGAAGCCCGCCAATCAATCACATATAGTAACATTCAATCAGCGTAAGGTCGGCGGGGCTGCAAATCTTACAGGCATCCGCCCATTGTTGGAAAAGGTTCTCAACGACCCATCTATCTACGCGGGTAATCAAAAATCCCCACGCAAGAGTAGATTGAGAGAAGCCATTGAAGCAGAAACCTTGCAGGTAAATGAGGCAGATTTAAAAATTCTCTCTGAGGTCAGTGAAGTTATTATCTCTGATGGGAAGGCTACACAAAAGGTGAAATTAGAGGATGTGCCTAACTTTGAAGAAATCAAGGCAGTAAACATACGCTTCCCACCGGGAAATCATCGCACACTTAATCAGTTAATCCGAGAGGTTATGGGAGAAGAGTTTATGAATACATTCCGTAGGCCCGGATTACCTGAAGATGTTTCAGACGGATTGACGCTAAAGGCTGAAGTGGAGATGATTGAACACGCCACGGGATTGATGAAAAAAATACTTCTTCTAAAAGATGAAAAGGTCAAGGAGTGAGTATTTATGAGAAAGATTCTGAAGTCCTGTCCTCTTTGCCAACATGAGGACCGTGATGAGTTAGAGAATCAAATGCTATCCGGTGAATTACAACCCGCTGAGTTAGACCGTATTGAGGATTGGCGAAGTGGGTTAAGTAGAAAACATTTACAGAACCATCTTGGGGACTACCATGATAATTCTAACGAATCCTGTCCCTTATGTGTGGCTGAGAATAGAAAGCAATTAGAAACTGCTATCGCTGATGGGCAGATTAAACCCTCTCGCGCTGCGGAGATGTTAAACGTGGGCGTGGATTTAGTGAATGTTCATATGAAGAAACACCTACGCCCGTTAGTCCAAAGAGCGGCGAGTGTAGAGATTGCCAAAACTGAAGTGAACGAAATTGAAGTTCTATCTAACAACCTTTCCTTATTGCAGACAAAACTCAACGAATTTATCTTCGATGCGGAGGAACTCGACCACCGCACAATTGATTCTCTAGTTAAGTTATCTAAGGAGATTAGGGAAAGTTTAAAATATGCGTTAGAGTTTAAAGGACAATTAGTGCATAGGCAGGAAACTGTCGTGGTGCAACAGGTTGAAGTTATTCAACGCGTGTTGATTGATAAATACCCCGAAGTGTGGGCCGAGATTCGAGATGATGTAGCGGAGAGATTAGCATGAGTTGGGAATCTATTTTGAAACTTAAAATTAATATTCCCCGCCTCGCCGCTTCTCTTTTAGATAACATCATGCAAGATGGTGTAGAAAGAACCGCAACAGAAGCCCTTCAAGCAATACACGAAGCAATAGATAACTACGAAACCCATCCTTATTTTACATCGAGGGTAAGACAAGCAAGAACACCTAAAAGGGGAACACAATATATCCCAACTACTATTATGATTAATCGTTATTTTAAATTTAGTGGAAAATACACCGCCAATGGAAATAAATTTACTTGGAGTGGTGAAGAATGAAATGGAAATCTATTTTGAAATCTAAACGTAGTAAAGGTATTGCCTTAAGAAGTATAAAATATATAGATGAATTAATGAGCGATGGAGTTTCTAGAACTGCGGATGAAGTTAAAAGTTTTTTATTAGATAGCAAAACACTAGTTCCATCTAATGCCGAAATTACTCAATATCTTAAAGGTAGTCCTAAATATGAACTAGTAGGAACAGCAGTCTCTTCTTCACCTTTTAACAATCAAAGAGTAAACGTTTATAGAAAATTACAGGAGGAATAAAAATGGAAGAAGAAACAATTGAGAAAGTAGCAGATGTAGCAGAAGACGTAGTTGATGTTTTAGAAGATTTGGGGCTTATTACCGAAGAGCAAGAAGCCCGCTATACGGCATTGATTCAAAAGGGACTACCCCTTGTCGTCGGTCTTGTTACCGGCGGATTATTAGGCGCACTACTTTGAGGCGGTTGAATGAGATTTAGAGATGCTGCTCGTATGGCTTTAAGCATAAGGGGTGGCTTTAATGCTAGTAAAATGCCGAAGCCAGAAACTAATGCGGAGAAGAGTAGTTATTATAATTACGGGCAACGTCTAGACCCCGACCACCCCATTTTCGACAAAGAGTTATTTGAAAGATATTTATTTTTAGTTGGTGGTGAAAGGCGTAAAAAGGCATTAGTAGATTTTGCAAAATACTTACAGAAAAACTATGGCGAAGCTCCTGAATTTTTCGAAGAGATTAATAAATTAAAATTAGGAGAATCTACAATTGGAGAAACCATTCCTCTAAACGAAGATGCGGGGAATTGGATTAAAACTAATATGGAAACGCTTTACAAAGATTGGGTAGAAACTTCTTCGGATACTTTTTACACAGTGTTAGCGTATTTTATCGGTTCTAAAATCCCGATTTCCTTCGCAAGTGTGAGCGATGAACTCAAGGCGCAGGGTAGGGAAAAAATTAATTTTACTGAAATTAAAAACGGAGAATTTTCTATCTTGGGTAAAATGGAGAATATTTGGAATAAAGCGCATCCAAAGCCTGCTTCGACTATTAAACTTAGAACCGTCCGTCGCACTTCATTTTTATCTTGGGATAACAAGAAGATTAACAATTTCTTAAAATTGTTACAGGACGTTGTTCGTATTGAGGGTAAAAGAAAATCACTACCATTGGTAACCTATTTCGACGACATGAGTAACGACGCTATGAAAAGGTCTGTATTGAAAGCCATTCTAAGAGTAGACGACGACCTTTACCAAACCTTTTTCCGATTCACAACACCGCAGCAATATCATTCCGCAGGCGGGGCTTCATTTGGAAGAGGACAGTCTTATAGAATTAGAGACTTCGCTCACTATTTTATAGACAACCTCGACAAGTTCAACCAATTCAAAACCGATGTAGGCTCTTACGTTTTAGGAGAGGATTTGGGAGAGATTGGAAACTACCCCGACGCTAACCCCGTTAGGAAAGAAGAGATTTATGACGCGGTTGTGGACGTTTTAAGAGATGGGGAAGACCGCACCTTACAAGCAGAATTGCAAAAATTTACAGATGAGACTAAAACGACTATTGAGGGGGATGCTAGCTTTTTCCTCAATTTTGTCTTTAAGTTAGTAGAACAGGATATGGGTTTAGAAGACCTAAAGGTGGTTAAATATAATCCGGGAGTGGCGAAAGATGGTTTTACGGGAATGATAAATCTTATTGGTTTCCTTAACTCCTTCGACGTTGATATTACACCTATTCTTCAGCCTATGGAAGAGGCTATTGATTACATCGAAAGACAGATAGAGAGGGCTAAAAGTAGAGGGGTAGAAGACCTTATGGAATTTGTAATAAATAGAGTAGTCACGTTAGGAAAATTCACCGACTTAGGTAATGAAATTTCAGACGCTCTTGAGAAAGGTTTTGCTGATAGTAGAAGAGGTATTATTTCAAACATCAACGAGTTATTCTCAGGGATAAGTTTAAATGCATTACAAACCATAGGACCATACATCGCCATTAATGGTAAGCCCCCAATTAATTTCTTAAGGAGCCTTGATTTACTGGAGGAATGAATATGATTATCAAAAAAGAATACGATGAGGAAGATATTGCAGACATTTTAGTTTTGGCCGCAACAGGGAGTATGTCTTCTTTTAACGCTATATCTGAAGAAATAGAAGAATATAAGGAACCAGCAGTTGTATATTTTATCGCATCTAAACTTCCCCATATCTACTCCGAAGGCACAAGAATTTATCAAACCAAAACAGGAGCACCTGAAGAGTTGGCAGACTTAGATAGAATCGTTGAAAGACTTACTGACCTTTTAGTTGATATTCCTGATAAAGTTAGTTTTAGAGCACCTCATACTGAAGAGGATGTTGAGAAGTATAAAAAAGCGGTGGACAGATTTACAAGTTATTTGGACCCTGAAATTACTAAGGTATTGAATGATATCTACACTCGATTAAAGGAGGCGATGGGTTCTCAAGAATTACAAGAAGCGGCCCCTCAAGTAGACGTGGGTGCTATCTTAAGAACGATGCGATATTATGACTCTAAATCTGACGATGATAGAAGACAGATTTATGAATATTGGGAAACTCTCAATGGTGATTTTACTACCCTTCATGGTGATTCTGAAATTTTAGCATTATTAGGGGGGTTAGGTTCTCAGACAGTAAAGGTTGAGCCTGAGTTAGCAAAAAGTCTTATGTCCCTTAATGGGATGAGATTGCCAAATTACATTATAGAAATCCCCGCACTTGATGTTTTTCAATACCGCGATGATGTAGTAGCCGAGGCGATTGTAAATAAGTTATTCACAAGAGAGGAGTTTTCTCGCAATTTAGCCGCCGTTAAGGGACGGACGGCAAGCATGGGTGGCTATCTAATGGAAGAAGGTCAAGAGGGGGATATTGAAGAAGAGGTTTTTGATATTAACATTGAAGATGCTGAAGAGTATTTAAGAAAGGTTAATGAGATTAAAGATGTAGACCCCATTCTTGCCCTTGAAAAAATTCACGACGATAATTCATTTATAGTAAACGATAATATTCGTAACAGTTTAGAAAAAATTTCTCAATCGCTTATGCAATCAGAAGATATCTCATATATTCGTGATTTGTATGAAGTCATTATGGAAGAATTGGATAACAATGTAGCGTCTATGCAACAGGATATTATTTATAGAGATGTTTATTATCTCCCAATAATGGATGATAATAAAAATAAAGGTGTTTTGAATTTATTAATTAAATCACTTGATTATAACTTTATCAATATCACTGTTAGTCATAATGCAGAAGAGGGGGAAGTTACCTTAGACTACGAAGAGGACAGTGAAAAGGGTCTTACTTATAATCAGGTAGTCGCAAAAATTAACAATGATGCTAATGAGTTATTTAGTGTATTGAGTGAACTTTCCTCTTCAGTAAAAATGTCGCCGTATTACAGCGGTCTTGGAGATGTTACCGAAGGTGGCATCACACCCCCTCAAGGTGGTAAGCCCCCATCAATGGATAAGTTTTTCTCTGAACTTACTCTTATGTCTTTTATTAAAAGATATTATTTTAACTCGCTACAATACCGCTATCTCTATGGGCGTGACCTCCCACAATTTGCAGAAAAGTCCACATATAGAACTTTAGAACAGTCTATTAGATATCAAGGGGGTAGGTTCTACGAAGGCATGGTTGATAATCTAACTAAGAATCCTAAATTTTTGGACAGTGGTTCGATTGATTCTCTTATTGGGTTCTTCAAAACAGTGAATAAAATGTCCACTCAAACTAATGAACAAATTATTTCTAGTTTTGAAAGAGTTCACCTAGCACTTTCTAAAATGATTATTCTAGCCCGTGGCCCCCCATCTGAGAGTAGGAAGATGAACCAAGATATGAGAAATTTCTTCGGCATTCTACTCAAGTCACAATTAGGTGAAGCGGGGGGGAATAAGATGTTCTTAGGGAGGCCGCTTAGGTCATACAACACCGTGCCTACTGATAACGTGGTGCGTGAATTACTCGAAGACCTAATTGCCTTACTAAAGGATGAGGATTTTGTAAAATACGCTCGTAGGCATAACCTTTCGAAGATTGATAAACTAATCAGCGCAATTAAGCGTTCTGCTGTTTATGAAGATGGTATTAAAAAATCACTCTCAGCGTATTATCTAGATGCGTTGGACACATTAAGGCAGATTAGAGATATGCCCGTTTACAAGGCTTACTTAGATGTAGCAGATGTGGAAGATGTAGAAATGGTAATTGATATTATTAAGCAAGAAGACAATGTGGACCTATTTATGGTAGACATTGAAAAGATGATTGAAAGTGAAAGTTCATTCGACACGATTGCTAAATCTCACGGCGTTAACCCACTAGTGGTTTATAAGGTAAAGGGGTTGTTTAGATGAAGAAAGAATTGGGTTACGATGCTTCGGGGAAGCAGACAAATTATCTTCCGATTAGAACTGATGATGAAGGTAGGCCAATTAATCCGGATATTCAAATTTCTTCTAAGATTTATTCTGAAGAAGAAATGTTAAAAGAGTTTAGAAAAGTTAATCCTAGTAGAAAACAAAGAAAAGATATGGAATTTTTTCCAGACCTCACAAGAGTTAACGCTGATGGGTATTTTATTGCATTCGACCATAATAACCCATTAGGAGGGGAACCTCTCCCCGTTGGTCGCGTGGGGTGGAAATTTTTTAATAAACACGGTATTTATTTAACTGTGGGTATTAAAGTTATCCCTATGTATAGAGGTATGGGTATAGCAGAAAAACTTTGGAAATTAAGAGATGAGAAGGTCTTTGCCAATAAACCCGCATTTGGATTTGCTAGTAATTTTCAAGAAGGGTGGGTAAATTTTATTAAAAGACAGGGTTGGGAAGTAGACCCACCAGTTTCTACTCTTCCTAAGAGTGTAGTGGCCGAGGCAGAAAAAACGCTTACGGACCCCGAAAGACCGAGAAGAATGATTACTCTTAATTTACCTGAAGATATGGCTATGCAAAAAGCCTGGAAAATTATCAAAGCACCATATAGAATTCCCGTAGATTATACTGAATTAGACGAAGATGGAAAGGATACATATTATGAAATGGTGAATAATTTAATGGGTGATTTTTCACTTACTGATGAAGATATTAATAGAATAATTTTTAATTCACCTTGGCTTAGTCATTTGAAACCTAAAACTACAAATAGAAAATTAAACAAATTTTTTCAAGGAGCACAAAAGGGCGACCCAAATACGGGCTATTGGACACCGAATATTAAAGAAGCGGTAGTTTATGCCTTATTAGGCAGTGATACTAGTGGGGAATATGGTGGCGTAAGAGATGTTGGAAAACCTGAAATTAGACAAGCTGATAGGACAGATGAAATGGTTGACCTTACACCTGATACAGAATTTTTACCTAATGGTTTTTTTGAAGCTAAAAATAAAAAACAGTTATTACAACAAATGAGAGATAAGACTGATACAACTTCTACTGGCGCTCTTCGAATACATACGGATAAAAATTTACCATACAAAACTTTACCTGATTATCGAATGAAGGATTTTATTTTAGAATTTAAAAAGGAATTAGAAGATGGGAAAGATGGTATTTATACACAATTTGCCCAAACTTCTATGGGTGGTATTGAAAATGAAGATAAGCAATTTTATATTGATTACTTAAATGGGGTTTTAGAGAAATACTTCGGTGGTGCTTAATAATGGACCTTCTAACTGAAATGGACATGGCTGCCTCAAAGGGCAACTTTGAATATTTCTTCACCAAAGTTCTCGGCTACGAGATGGCCCCTTTTCACCGTGAGTGGCTTCAACGTGTTGAAGACACAAAACGCACCGTTACCATTTGTTCCCGCGACCACGGTAAATCAGTCTTCTTTCACTCTTGGTGTGTCTATCAACTTATTTTTCAAGAACCCCCATATCAGATGCTATACATTTCTTCTAACCAAAAACAGACAATGGTTCACATGAAAGACATTGACCGTATGTTCACTAACATTCCCGCATTGAGAAAATACAAACCTAAGAGTGGGTGGGCGGTTGGCTACATGACCCTCACTAATGGAAACTCAATCATTGAACGTTCCGTAGGCTCACAGATTCGCGGTCTTCACCCTGATGAAATCATTGTGGACGACCCTATGAAGGAGTTCTCAGTAGCGGCTATTCAGCGCGTTTCAGATTGGTTTTGGGGAGATATGGTTCCGACCCTTCACCACACCTCTTCTCTCCGCATGATTGGAACCCCCTTCACCTATACGGACATATTTGCAGAATTAGAGGATAACGAGGAATATGACGTAAAACGCTACCCCGCTATCAATCAAACAGGGGAAGCACTTTGGCCCTCGCGGTGGGACATTGAATCACTTGAACGCCGTAAGCGTGAAATCGGTTCTTCAAAATTTACCCGTGAATACTTATGCATCCCCATCTCATCCAACACAATGTTGTTTCAAAAGGAATTTATTGATGCTGCAAAAGACCGCTCTATTACCGGCAAATATACAGGAAACAACGAAGCGTATAAATACTACATAGGCTATGACCCATCATTAAGTCAAGATGGTGACTATACGGTGATGATTGTATTAGAAGTTGATGAAGATATGAATAAAACTGTGGTCGCTATGATGAGAGAAAAGAGTCTTGACTTCCGTGGACACATTAACCGCATTACAGACCTTTGCCATCGCTTCAAACCTGAAGCAGTTATGATTGAAACCAACACTTTTGCAAAATCATTTGCTATGGAACTACGAGATATTTCAGACTTCCCAATTAAGGAATTTACAATGTCTAGGAGAAAGAAGGAGGAAATTATCTTGAACCTACAAATGAACCTTGAGAATGGAAAGATTAAATTTCCATATAAAGACGACAATTCACGGCAGATGAGTAATGCTATCATCGGAGAATTGGAGGCATTCGGCATTTCTTCTTCCGGTCGAATTGAAGGTCTAGGAGCGCACGATGATGCAGTTATCGCCCTCGCATTATCCAATCACGCCACAAAGTCTTTTAACGATGCCTTCGTTGATATTGATAGTGAAGGTTTATTCGGCAACGTCATAAATCCTCAACAGGAAATATTGAGTCAAAATAACTTTGGAGGTGGAATCTATGGAATTAATCTATAAGGAGGAAGAAATTGATACGGAAGAACTGCGCCGAGTATTGGATGAACTTGACCGTGAGGAAGAAGAGTCTGATAAAAAGCGCGAAGAGGTTCAAAATCTCGTTGGAAAATCTTGGATTAACTACCGCCCCTTTAACGAATGGGACGTTGTGAAAGAAATCTCTAACGTATACGGCATCAATCTAACTGAGGCTCAGGAGTATATTTCTAAAATGCCCGATGAACCTCTCATTGAGGGTAAACCAATTCCTGATATTGTAAAGGACCTTCGTAGCATTCGCCGCAGTTTGAAGGGTAATGCTAAACTAAAGATGAACAATACAATAGACCACCTTATCAAAGCCTATGGTGTCCACCTAGATTCATGCATTGATAACATCTATTGGCTCTCTCCCTATAAACCTGCGGTGAAACTTCTCACACCTAACTTGGATAAACTGCGTAAACTACAATATATCAAAGATGGAGAAACGAGGCAGGAGATTATCAAACATTTGATTAACATGTGGGATTGTGATTTACAAAAAAGGGAGATGGATTATGGTAAGGACTACTCCACAATGAGCAATTCGTTCAAGGACTCTAAAGCCACTATCCGCGCTATTCTAAAGGATATTCAACATCAGTCTATTAGACCTAGCCGGAGAGATAAACTTGATGATGTGTTAATTAAATCTATTTGCGATAACCCCGGAATTACAAGTAATCATCTCCATTCGATTCTCCCCCCCTCATATAAAAAATCTACTTCTCCACAAACAATTGCAAAGATGTTAAAACGTCTTCACATTACAAATGTTAGTGGAGAATATTACCTTCTCAGTAATGAAATTAAAAAGGACCTATTCTCATACATCGCAGGCTTCATTGATTCTGATGGCTATATCACAATGGATTCTTCATTCTCCCCCCGCGTGGGAATGGTAGCCACGGGAAATCGTGGAAAGGCATTCTTTACCGAATTGGAGAAAGAACTCAACATAGGTCGCCTACACTTAGACCAAAAAGTTGGGGAAAACTCTCGCAGCCAACATCGGTTGAATTTCTACTCGCAGGATGATATTACTAAACTTTTAGATAAATGTCTCCCACATATTCGCATGAAGAAAACTCAGGGTAAATTACTTCAAGAGGCTATTAGAATTAAGAAGCATTATAGAAAAGAACCGTGGGCTAAGGAGCGTATTGAACAAATTTTTAAACTTATTAAATGGGAAAATTGGAAAGATTCTAGAAACCAAGGAACGGCTGAATTCGAAAAGTATAATATCCATGAAGAAGATATTGCTAAATACAAACAGGAGTCTAAATGGGACTTGATGAATGAGTTAGACTCTATTGCTAAGGAGGAATGAAAATGGGATTACGAGATAACATTAGAACATTAGTTAGACGCAGAACTCCTACTCCTAAAGAACCTGAGATTTTCAATATGGGTATTCAAGAAAGAAAATTACCACACCACTATGCGGGAAAATATCTTTATGAAACTGCCCGCAATTCTACTATCGTCCGCACTTGTTTAGTGCAATTAAAGATTGAGGTATTCCGCCGTGGCTACGAATGGAAAAGAGCCTTCGAACTTAAGTGTAATGATTGTGGGTATGAACATCAACGCGAGGTTGAGCATTGCTATTCCTGCTATTCGAAAAATATGCGAAGACCTGACTTTAACCAAAAACTCTACGCTGAAAACTTTTTTAACAACTACGTTAATGAGGCTAATCAGTTATTTATAGACATTCTTAGAGAAATGGAAACCGACTTAAACGTTATTGATGATGCTTTTTTGGTAATGGTTAAAGATTATTATTTAGATAATAATGGGAAAATTGTCTTATCTAGAATAAATGAAATTTATCGCGCTGACCCTACTACAATGTATATTGAAACGGACGAAGACGGCGACCGTGGGCATAGCCGCTATATCTGTGTGACTCATCGTGATTTTATTTCTGAGGATAAATACGATAAGTGTGGTGTTTGTAATGCGTGTCTTTATCCTGTAGAATTTTGTAACAAAACTATGCAGGGTGAAGAACAGTATTTTATCCAAGGTGAAGTTATTCACATTAGTAAATATTCTCCTTCTCGCCTCTACGGACACCCACCCGTTCTTACCTTATGGAACCACATTTTTACACTCTCCGCTATGGAGCAATATATTAGCACATCTTATACAAAGGCGAGGACACCGCGCGGTATTCTAGCCGTGCAGACTAATAACATGGAATCTTTAGTTAAGTATTGGAAGGGCGTGAAGGAGAAACTAGAACGCGACCCGCATTATATTCCCATTATGGGTATTGAATCTGAAAGTGGTTCCGGTGGTAGTGTTCAATGGGTTCCCTTTATGAACACGTTGAAAGAGATGGACTATATTGCTGTAAAGGATGATTTGCGAAAACGTATTGGTGGTTTTTACGGAGTAAGTGATGTTTTTCAAGGAGATACAACCACCTCCGGTGGTATGAATAACGAGGGTATGCAGATTCTTGTAACTAACCGAGCGGTGGAAATGGCTCAAGCGGTGTATAATAGACACCTATTTCCTTATCTTATGAAACAATTTGGGATTAGTGATTGGAAAATAATGCTCTTACGTTCTGAAGAAGAAGACCAAACTGCACATCTACGTCGCCGCGAGATTGAAATTAACTTGGCTATTCAGATGAAAAACTTGGGCTTTGAAGTTGATATGAATGAAGAGGGGGATTTCGTGTTTAAGAAATACCCATCTAAGGACGTTATTGACGTAGACGTAGACGATGGACCTAAATTAGAAACAGACCCATATGCGGGAACAAATATTGACGCTTCACAATTAGGACAATTGCAAGAACAGGCTCTAATGTCGGGGCAAACAAAGGCACAGGTAGCGGGAGAGATGCCGGGAAAAGAAATAAGCCCCGCATGAGTGTGGGGCCACCAAAGAGATTTTCAGGATTACCGGAAGAAGCAGGAAATAATAACGTTGATAGAAGAAGTGAAAGGAGGGTTAATAGATGAAGAAAGAAGCATTACCTATGGATAAAGTAAATTTAATATCAACTGTTCCTTATAATAAAATTATATTTGTAACACAAGAAGGAGCTGTTAAGGATAAAAATAAAGGGTTAAAATATCAAAGAAATTGGGCAGATAATGACTATAAAATTACCGATACCTTGAATAATTTTTTAAAATATCTTGAAGAATTTGGACAAGAGCCTATTGATAGTGTTTATTTGCAATTAGCCGAGCCTTACAATACTGTTCATATGCAAAGCGTCCATTATAATTTTAAAAATTTATTAGTAGCGTTAAGTGAGAGGTATGGTATAATTTTTTATATTCCTGAAAAAGAATATAAAGAATTAGCAATACGCACAGTAAATCTCGCATCATTAGTTACTATGAGTTCTGATTTTAATAGTATGAAGGGTAAAACTTTTATGTATGATGGCGGTCCTTATCTCCGTCTGTTTTCAAAAACTGATTTTAAAGAAGAAAATAAAGAAAATGTTCTTTCTAATCCCTTATTATTAATTGATAATTTATCAAAAGAAACGGGGTTTAGTATTCCTGCATCTAAGCAAATTTTAAAATTATTTCAAAGAAAAATCAAAAGATTGTCTGATAAACAAGAATCTGAAGGATATTTTGTAATAGAGGATGGGGATGTTAGTTTTGTGCAACATAAACCGAAGGCTTTAAATTTTGATGATTTTTTACCTGATATTCTAGAAGAATTTATAGACTTAAGTGATGAAATTTCTTTAAGAATAAAGGAAAAAGACTATGAAGAAATGAACAGAAATGAAAAGGCCATTCTTAATAGATATATTTTAATGGCTATTCAAGAATACGTTAATCAAAATGCACACTACGATGATAAAAAGGGTAAAATTAGAGGAAAAAACCCATTTATTAAAAAGGCGGAAGAGGATGTTCAACAGGGCTTAAAGGATTCTAAAATTATACCCGAATATACTGACTATGGTGATATTGATGATGCTTTTGAATTATTAGAAGATAAGTTTAATGAAACTAATGCAGATGATTCCTACGATTGGGAAAGTAACATTGTAGATAGGATAAGGGGAACAATTCACCGTAAATTAGAAGAATATCTTAAAGACAATTTTTCAGAAATTTATAATCTTGGAATAGAATATGAAAGTGAAAGCCAGCCTTTTCTGCCTACAATTGAGGTGACTTACAGAAGTTATGTCGGCGGTGATACTAGACAAAAGAGATTTGTGATAAAATTTACAGTAGATAGAAGAGTTTATTTTACTGGAATGGATTTAGCGGGTAGCGATAATTCTAAATCTTATACAGTTAATCCGTTTAGACCAATGGTTGATATTATGCTCTTTGTTAATAGCGCATTGGGAAGAGAAACATCATCTAAAATTCCAATTAACGTTACTCCCGGTTTTAGAAGAGAGGGTCTTGCACAAAGGGCTGATGTGGTAGCATTAGATTTTTTTAATAGAGAAATAGATAGAAATCAAAATAACCCTAATTTGGTTTTATATGAAAAATTAAGTATGAATACATTAACAGGAACAGTGAAGGGAGGTGCTTTAATAGAATATTATAATCATGGTCTTGTATTACTTAGTGGTGATACGCAAAATAACCCCTATTATGGCACGGGAGAAATGGTTATTTGTAGTTCATTAATTTATGCTCAATTTGATGGGAGTGAAATTGAATTATATGCCGCTGTTCCCTCTTGTATTCATACGGAATCTTGGTCTAATTTTTATATAGGTGATGCTCACGCGGGGCCGTTGGTAGCCTATTTATTTTCTAGAAATCCAGAGGGGCCTAAAACAACAGCACACCTTTATGCCCCAAGGCCACTTATAATTAATGGAAAAAAAGTTGATTTAAAGAAACTTATTAAAGATAATGATATTAATTATAGAGATTTTAAAGTCAGTGAGAGAATATATATTGATATTGATATAGAAAACATACCATTTGTAGAGGAGTGATTAAAATGACCGATATGATTAGAAGAAAATTAGACGACGCTAAAAGAAGATTAGAGCATATGGAAAAACTTAATAGGGCGGAACCCGTGGTAAGAAAAACAGAAAGTAAAATGCCACCCATCCCTGAACCTACTGATATTAAACCTAGTCAAGATAGAGTGGGCTATGTAGTAGAACCGGGGCCTAAAATGAGAAAGAAATGGAAGCAAGTTTGAGGTGATTAAATGGTAGGCTTTACAGAACACAAGGCGTATTTATATCGTTTAGGGTTTTCCGAAAAGGATATTTATGCTCTTCAAGATGAGTATATGAAAAAATTAGAAGGTAATGATGAGAAGTATAACTCCCTCGTTGAAGAATTTAAGGAAAAATACCCTAAGTTAGATATCCTCAAATGGGAGAGATATGTTGAAGTCGCTTCTGAACTTGGTTCTATGGTTGATTTTGTAAAGCCTTTTATTCCCTATGCCGTTGGTGGTAAAATTGATAAGAAAACCAATACGAGAAATTTTGGTAAATTTCAAAGTCCGGAAGCAAAAATTATTTTCTCCGATAGAGGGAATAAGAGTATTCCTGAAAAGGAAACAATTGGTAGAGATTCTTGGGATTCTAACATTCGTCCGACCCCCAATGAAGCAGATGCGGCTTTTCAAATTATTGTTAACTTTATGAAAAAAACAGGTTTGGAACCACTGAAGGTGGAAGACCTACCATTGGGAGAACAAAGTATTAAACCTCTTGTGCTTACGTTAAAAACGCTAGCAGATAGGGGGGCAGAATATGGAAAGGGTAATCTTGAATTGAGAGTTCGAGCCTTAATTAGTTCTGATATTTCTAATATTACTAACTTAACTGTTCCCGAATATGGTGAGACTGTAAATATTGGACAAGCGACTACGGCCTTAGCGAATAAACTCAAAGAAGCGGAGGGTAAATCTATCCCCAAAGACTATTTAGAAACCCTTAAACTTGTTTTTAATCCCAATGTAGTTAGACAATTACCCGCAGAAGTTAGACAGAATTTGGAAAATTACTTTTCTACGCAGGTAAGAGGTAAGCCCCTCAGTTTTTGGTTAAGTAGAGTGGTTGCTTCTAACGTAAATCTTAGAGAATTGACCTCCAACATTTCTGTTACTGATAAGGTGAATAAGCCTATCGGATTTGGAAGACCTACTAAAGTCCCACCGTCTGAAGTATATGAACAACGACGACGACAAAGTAAAGTTGAAAAAATGGACGTTGAAGACCTACCACCAAAACAGCGCAAGCGTGTTAAAACCTACATGCAAGACGCAGACCCCACGGAATACTTTGGAGAAGAATACCTCAAGTTAGGAAAAATTATAAATATCCTTGAAGGTATAGTAACTCCTGAAGATGAAAAAGAGTTGGCCGAACTCGATGAGGATAATCTAAAATTAGTAAAATTGGCCGCACGATTGAGAAAGCACTATGAAACCCTTTACGCCGCACTTGGCGATATGGTATATGATAGGGAGGAAGAAGAATGACTGAACAAGATACATTACAAATTTTAAAGATGTTAGTAGATAGAATTAAGGACTTAGAAAGACAGGTTATGGAATCAGATATGACGTTGCTAAAGTCGGGCTTTGTAGCCCACACACCACGTCCCGTTGCATCCGGTAATGCCAACGTTCCTGATGGGAATACAATTTCAAAAATGTCTTGGTCTGACTTAGACGCACTAGTAGAACAATTGGAGGGACAAGTATGAGTGAAGAAGTAGATATGAGCGAGCGAAGAGAAAGGATGCTTTCTACTCTAAATGAGTTAGAAACAGTAATTACAAATGCATTAGGTTCCCTTATTGGGGCTGCTGAAATTATGGATGGGAAGATTCCTAAACCTCAGAAGGTGGACGTTGAGCGATTGGCTGCAAAGCCCATGACTACCGGAACCCCCGAAGAGTTTAAATTAAAGAAGCAGAAGTTAATGCCTGAGAATCTAATGTATAAGGCCCCCGCTTTGGAAGAGGGTGAAGAAACACCTGTCGAGCCTCCCACCTCTCCTGAAGATTCTCAAGATAAGGACGTTGAAGCCGCGTTGGAAACCGCTCTTGAAAAATTAAAGAGATTTAAACATTCACTAAGCATTCCCGCCGCCGATGCTATGCAACCGACATTAAGGTGATTCTGTGCTACCCTTTGCTATCCCCGGCGAAGATTTCGCCAAGAATCAAGTTTCTATAAAAAACATTGTAGCGGCTAGGTATCTTTCCGCTAAGGAAAATCCTAAGGCTTATGGAAATGATTGGGAAAAACTTGTAGTGGAATTGCGACAAATGATGCGCGACCCACAGATTAGAAATGCATTGGGTGATATTGAAGACGATATTTTATTTTCGGACTTAACCTTAGATGTTCAACATGAAAATGCTAGGCAATTGTATGGGGCATTTAATCAACCGCAGGTGTTAGAGAAAGCTGAGTTACCAAAAAATTTTATTGTCCCAAATAAACCCATGTATCGTATTTTTGAAATTGACGACCTAGATGAAATTAATGGCTTTACAGGCTATTTCGTTATTCAAGAAAAATTCGACGGGGTTAGGGTTCAGGTTCACAAACTAGATGGGAAGGTTTCTATCTACACAAATCGTGGTAGAGATATCACAGATAAGTTTTCCATCTGTGTTAAGCAATTAGAGGATAAGCATTTTAAGGACTTTATTCTCGATGGGGAGGCGGTTCTATATGTGGAAGGAGAGCCTTTAGTGCGCTCAGATACAATCGGATTTATTAATAAAAAGATGAATTCCGATGAAGATATTCGCCTACACATTTTTGATATCATGCACTATGATGGAGAAGAAGTTTACAAGGATAAATTAGAGGAAAGACTCGCGGTGTTGATGAATAATTTTTCTGCCCACAGTTCAGATTCCGTATCTTTCCCAAATAAGAGTAACACGCGAGAGGCAGATTCTAAGGAAGATTTAGAAAACTATGCTAAGGAAATCATGGAGAATCCAACCTCGGAGGGTGTTGTAATTAAAGATGCTAAGTCTTCGTATATTGTGGGTAGGAAGAAAAACCCCAAGTGGGTTAAGTGGAAAAAATTTGTAGACCTAGACGTTTTAGTATTAGAATGTAGGGAGAATAAAAACGGCACTTATTCTTGTTTAATGGGTATGGGGCCGGTTGAGGGTGGACCTAAAACCGCTGAATATGATGGTAAAAAATACATGAAAGTGGGAAGGGCTGCTAACTATAAGGATAAATTAGACGTGGGTTCAATTATTCGTGTTAAGGTTGACGAAATTGTAGGAGATACAAAAAACGGATTTACTCTTAATGGGGCTAAGGTTCACGAAATTCCTGAAGTGGAGGAACCTGACCGCGTAGTAACTTTAGAACTTTTGGCTTCTGATGGTCGTAAAAAGTTAGGTGACTATAAGGTAGAGGCGTTAAAGAAAAGCTACTACGTCACAGATGAAATTCACGGTATTGCTAAGGCTGATTTGGAACCCTCTTATGACGGTCTAGTTTTCCACGGTTTTGAGGGTAACCTAATGGGTAAGAATGCATGGGCGGATAAGGACATGTATATTAAACAAATTAGACTCGCGTATAGTAAGGATAATGGGGTGTTCTTCACAATGGTAATTGACCTACTCCGCAACCGTTCTGCTATGACTATTGAGCAGATTTATAAAATCTGTATGGAAGAGAACCCCGATTTAGTTTCTCGCCTGTTTGGGGACAAAGAAGGTATGAAGAAAATGAAGCAAAGGCTGATGAAGGGTGGGGAGGCTAATGGTATTCTTCACCAAGGGGGTAAATTTTTCTGGGATGGAGAAACTATGAAGAAGGCCATTTCGCGTAAGGCTCAGTTTGAAATGTGGTTCACCGAAGATGGTTCCCTACATTTTATTGTATACCATGAGGGTAAGGAATATGTGTGGGAAATTGAAGTCGGTGAAGAAGATGAGTTATACGACTTCTTAGGAGAGTCGGGTAAATATCCCGCCCATGTAATTGATAAGGCTTCTAAGGATGGTCTGCTCGATAAGGGAACATTAGTTATTGGGGCGCAAAGACATGGTTACCACGAATATATTTTAACAGGTGAGGATATTAAGTCTAAACTACACTTCCGCTATGTGGAAGCATTCGAGGACCAAAAGATGTGGATTGCCTTTACGGGATATGAAACTAAGCCCGCACCTAAGGATTCAGATGAGGGCTTGGTGAATATTTATGAGGACAAGTTTGCTAATGATATGGAGATACAAAAAATGGCAAATAATGCTCATGGACTTATACAATTGGTGGCTTATAAATTATTATTAGAAAAAGATTATTTTACTTCTGATGATGTAGCAAAAGAATTAAATGTTGGCTATGATACATTTTTAGATAATCTACAAAATAGTGGCGTTATTACATATAGTATTAGAGATAATACGGGACGCCGTGGCGGTGACCCCAATGAAGGAAAAGCTTCTTATAATATTAACGTAAGATACCCGATGCCCTTTAGTAGAGCATCATATAATTTAAACGCATATAATAAGATACAAAAAAATTTATCTTCAAGACTTATTTCTGGTTTAATTCCACGTCCAAAAGGGGGAAATTATATTACTGACTTAGAAGGAAATAGATTAAAATTAGTTCGAGATTATGTTTATTATAGAACCTTAACAGACGGAACTCAACTTACAGGATTTTTTAGTCAAGAAGGATATGAAGAAAAAAGAAATGAACTGCTTCAAGAAATTGAACAGGGTTATGAATCTTTATTAGAATTAGGAAATAAAAGTCCCCGTGAATTCAATTTAAGAACAATCTCATACGCTAAATTCGATATTGACCTTCCTACTGAGTTACTAAGAATCTCCCGCGAGAGGCAAAATTCCTAATAACCTTTATATAGTCATTAGTAAAAACGGTATAAACGAGGCGACGATAATGCAATTAGAAACACCTATGTTTGGAAACTCCCCCCTCGACGGTGGTGAGTTTGTTATCCTAAAGCAAGATAAGGAATTGGTAATTGCAGGCTACGCTTCTGTAGACGTGGTTGATAAGCAAAATGATAAAATCACCCTACCCGCAATCCGTGAGGCTGCGGATAAATTTATGAAAGAGGAGCGTTATCGAAACGTAATGATTACGCACTCCAACGTTCAAGTTGGAGAAGTCCTCAACGAATATACAGATTCCAAAGGAAAAGTCCTAAAAACAGGCGTTGATGATACAGGTTTTTTTGTAGTAATTAAGTTAAGAGATGATATAGAGAAGGCGCGAGAAGTGGCCCGCGATGTAAGAAAGGGACGCCTACGTTCTTTCTCTATCGGTGGACAGGCGTTAAATAAAGTTAACCGACATGATGAATCCGTGGGGACATACAAGGAAATTGATAAACTTGAACTCCACGAGATTACAATTTGTGAGGAAGGCATTAACCCCGAAGCCAAATTTGATATTGTAAAGGAGGATAAGAAAATGAGTGAAATTGAAAAGGCACTAAACGAATTTAACGAAGTAATGTCGGAACTCCGTAAGGAACTTCTTTTGAAGGATGATTCAGAAGACAGTGATTTCCAAATGGAGTCCGAGGAAGATGTAGAAATGATGGACGCTATGCCTACTTCTCAAGAAGATGAGATGGAGTCTTATGGTAAGAAAGATGTAGAAATGCAGAACTATGACGGAGAAATGAAGTCTGTTCGTGCAGATACTCTCGACCTCTCTCCCTCTAACATTGAGAAGGCTTACGAAGCCTTCCGAGCCGAGCGTGAAGAGGAGCGAGCCTATGATTTAGTCAAGGCTCAATTCGAGGCTCGCTATATGGCTGAGTTAGAGGCTGAGAAAGCCCGTATTGCTAAGGAAGAGTTTGACGCTGCTGATGCAGTTATGGCTCTTAAGGATGAGTTTAACGCTCTCCGCAAGTCCCTTGAGCAAGGCGATGCAACCATCGCAAAGTCTGTTGAAGCACAACAGGCTCAGATTGACGAAGACTTTTCCCGCGTTGCAGAAATGTCGTGGAGCGAAGCACACGAGTTAATGGCTCGTTACAACAGGAGATGATTAAAATGAGTGGATATTATAAGACAATTGCAGACTTAGAACGAGCAACCTATGGTTCCTTCGGTGGCGACAGACTACTTAAGGCTACAGGTGCTACAACAGGAATTGAAGGTAGTCACCATGATGGTGCTGCTAGAACAACCACAACCGCACTATACAACCTTGTATATGGACAAAAGGTTTGGTCTATGATTAACCGTGAGATTAACGCACTTTCTATGCTTCCTAAGAAGCCTTGGAAGTCCTCCGGTTGGAGAGTCCTAAAGGAACGTGCTCTCGGCGGTGGAACAGACTTAATGACTGTTGCTGATTCCGCTACCCTTGGTGGTGTTGTAGAAAACGAGGCTCTTAGCAACATTACAAACATTCGACCTGTTTACGATGTTCTCAGCATTTCGCCTAAGACCATCGCACACACCTTCGAAGTTTCGGAGATTGCACAGTTAATGGGTGGACTTGACGACGGTATTGGCGACCTCATGCAAAACTACCGTGAGGAAGTTGGTATTAGCCACGCTGAAGTTATGAACAAAATGGTTCTTCTAGACCTTACCGCTACTGCCGGTGAGGGTCTTCGAGCAAGCGGATTTACTGAGGCTGAGAGAGAGCAGAACTTAACTTCTCTTTATCACATTATTTCTAACTTTGCTGAGATTACTGCCGCAGAAGCCGCTTCTCCCGCTCTTGCTAACTCGTTAGAACTCTTTGGTGCTACACGTTCCGCTTCGGACCCTCACCTAGAATCTTACGTTGACCGAAACAGCGGCACAGACCGTGCTCTAACTGTTAACCTACTAAACACCGCTCTCCGTCAATTGATGGCTCGCGGTGGTGACCCGAAGGTTATTCTAACCGGCTACGACACCATTCAAACTCTTGGTGAGTTACTACAAGCCCAAGAGCGTTTCATGGGTCGTTCTGAAATCGTCCCAACCCATTCGGGTATTAAGGGCGTTTCTGGCCGTGAAGTAGGTTTCCGTGTTGCTACATACCACGACATTCCGATTATCCCCGTAAAGGATATGCCGAATGGTGGTGCAGGTCTAAGCGATATGTTAATTCTAGACACCGACCACTTGTTCCTTTGCACACTAAAGCCCACTGAGTATTTCGAGGGTGGTATCAATGCCGATGTATTCGGTCATGGCAAACTCGGACACCGTGGTCTTTACCGAACCGTTGCAGAAACAATGTGCACATACTTCCGTGGACAGGGCAAGATTATTGACTTAGAGTGAGGTGTTTTAATTGACTAATACAGTTTCAATTAAAGCAGACCACTTAGGCACTAGTAGGCCTTACGTTGTTGGACACCAATATGTTGTTTTAGCAGATTGTGATATTACATCTTATAGAACAGGAACAACTGCTACTTCTGGCTCACCTACAATTAACGCAGATAACGTTACTAAGACATTTACTACTGATGATGCTAGTTTCGTATCAGACGGGTTTGTAGTAGGGGACCATGTGACTTTTGCGGGTTCTGCCGCAGGTAATAACAGTGTAGTATTTAAGTTATCAGCCGTTACTGCCGATGATTTAACTACTACACAGGCTGTTACTGTAGACGCGGGTGATGGTGATGAAATCGTAACCCATGCAGGCGAAAAGGTTCTTGCTTCGTCTTTTGGTCTAACGAGTATTACTAGTGTTGAGTTAGTGGGTCAAGAAAACCACGATTGTAACTTTATTATTGGAGATGTAAGCGCGGATGGTAGTTATTTCTATCTATATGCTTACACCACAGGGTCAGCGGCTCTTTTGAGCGCAAGCCTAAAATCCGGTGATATTGGCGTGGCTACCCTAAAGGTAACAGGTAAACTTTGAGGTGATTTAGGATGGTGCGAATGATTAACAAAGCAGGTGGAACGAAAACAGTCCTCGGTAGAGATATTGGAGGAAACGACATTGTTGATGTTCCGGAAGACCTAGTTAGTTTATACCTTCGCAACAAATTTGTGTTGGTTTCCGAAGGGGAAGAATCTGCTCCGGTGGTTGAAGAAACTGCCGTTGTGGAGGACTCCCCTTCGGAGCCTTCCCTAGATTTGGAGTCTATGACTAAGAGTGAATTACAGTCCCATCTTCGTGAATTAGATATTTCTTATAAATTCTCAGATAGTAAGGCTACACTTTTGGCTCTAGCACTTGGCGAAGAAGAGTAAGTTTAAATACCTACTCTTACTTACCTATATTACAGGAGGCTGATAGCATGGCTAATAACAGAATTAAAAGGATTACGGCAGATACAGTGATTACAGATAAGGGTGGAACATTTGAAGGTATTATTTTCTACATGGGTGCAGGTGCTACTGTTAACACATATGTTTCTGTGTATGATGATGTAACAACAAGCACACCTGCTAACCAAATTGCTAAATTCCATACTACGGGTTCTGTCCCCAATGGGAATGACTATCGCGGCTTTAGCACAGTATGTGTAAATGGACTCGTTGTTACTGCAAGTGATTGGACGGCATTAGAAGTTTACGTTATCTACTGTTGAGGTGTCTTGAATGCCTACAAAGGTAGAGCCGATTAGCGGTGGAGGAATTGACCCAAACGTTAACTATGATGAAAAGAAGGCGGTTCAGCTTTTTACAAAATATATCAACCCCGTTACAAGCGATAAACAACAGTTTGTGAGGGAGTTTATTGATTGGCTCTCTAAGGAACATTTAGTAGATGGCTTTAATGATGAAGTCTTCGACAAAATTAATTTAGAAGCATATGATAAATTTCTTCAAATGTCTGTAATGGAAACAATTGGTTTCTTAGACTATGCTACTGACTCTATGGATATTGGGCAATTAAAATCCTTAGTTGATAAAAAAATGGAAGAAATTGAACAGAACCTTGAAGATGAAGGGGTAAAGTTTGCAAATGAGGATGAAAAGAATAAGCGTTTAAATGCTGAAAGGGATAAAGTTAAAACACAAACGAAACAGGATATGTTAGAACAGGCCCGTCTTATTGAGCAGGACCGTTCAACTTTAGAAATTACTTTCCAAGACGTTTTAGATTTAAACGATGCTCGTCTATATTCTAAGTTTGACCCCCTGAGTGAAACATTTAAAGAAAGATATGGCGTAAGTGGTTTTGAAAAACCCACCATGTTAGAAGATGAAGAACTTGTTCGCGTTGAAGATATTGAAGAAAGAAGAGAAACTTTAGGACAAACTAGAGAAAAAAGAGAAACTGTCCGCGAGTGGTTAGAAACAGAAATTGATATTCAGGAAAATACTGAACAGATTAATTTTATGTGGGATATTGGTAGGTCATATTATCCGGGGAGAAGTGAGTTTCAAATCCCACAAACGGGTATTAACTCTTATTCATTTACACAAACCATTAAACCAACGGAACAAAATGGGCTTATGTTAAGAGTTGGAGATAAAATGGGGCAATATCTACCCGCTCTCAAAAACCGAGTAGCAAAAAAACTTAGTAGTCTAACGAGAGCGACTGAACGTATGAATAAAATTGAAGGTGAATTTCCTGAAAACGAATTACTAAATAAATTTTTAAAATACTTACGCGAAGAAATTTTTGGTAGTGATTTACGAACACTTAGAGATATTCTTACTTCCGATGCTGAAGATAAGGAATTAATTAGTAAATTAGATAAGCAATTATTAGATGCAAATAACGCATTAACTAATTTATTGGAACAAGAAGATTTTGAAGAAGGTATTGAAGAACTCGCAGAGGAATTAAATAAAATTGTGAAAATTCTTAGCCGTGTATTTTTCGCCAAATCTGTTGAAGTAGAAGATGAAAATTTAAACGGACTTGCTGATACCTTCGGTCAAAGGTTGAAGCAGTTATATGATGATTCATTAGCAGATGCTAGAGAAGACCCAACAAAGATTGATGATTTAGTGGATGTAATGGTAAAGATTAGAAATAACTCGGATTTATTTTCTATATCAGATGTTGAGAAATATAAACATAATTTAATTACTGCTTTACTTAATTCAAAACTAAATCCCCGCTATATTGGACCTGTTACTCTTGCATTTAGAAAAAATGGAAATATTCAAATTTCCTTTACAGGTCAAGTAGAAATTCAACCTGAATTGGGGTCGAGAGGTAGTCTTCAAGGTTTGGGACACGCTTCAAAATTAAGTAGTAGTAGAAAAAGAAATCCTTCACCTACTAGTAATGTTATTATTAAAACGGCGTTAGAGTCTATGAATGATATTAGAACTCGACTTTTAGATTTAGATAATCTATTTAGGAGGGTCTGATAATGGTAAGAATTATAGCACCATCAGATAGTAGTCTTAATTCAGTAAATTATGCTAACGGTGTGGGTTCCTATACAACCGCAATTAAGGTAGCCGCCTTATTGGGTATCTCAGATTTCACGACCACCACTTCTCCAACTGTTGCTGAAGTGGGCGACCTTATTCGTAGGTGTGAGGATTACATAGACAACGCTACAAATGATTCTTGGAGAGAAAATTTAGTGGAAAATGAATACCACGACTTTGAACTTTTTGATAAGTATTTATACACATATGCGGACTACGCTGGAAAGATTCGTTTAGAAAATGAGCATATTAGGAAAGTTATTCGAATTCAATCTTGGGAGGGTGGCTCTTATAGAGATTTAGCATCAGCAGTGGCGACAGTTACAATTTCCGATTTCTCGAATATTACAGACATTACATTAACAGCGGGAAGTCTTTCTTGGACTCTAACCGCCGTTTCTAATAGCACATCTACGGGATTTAACAATGCGTTTGGCACTCGCACAACTGCACAGGAATTGTGCTATCTTATCAATGAACAGGCTCCCGCTATTACAGCATCCTTTACAGGGGCCACTACAAGCAAAGGTTTGAATGATAGCACTGATACCTACGCAATTTCAAACTTTTTCTACGCCGCTTTGGAAACAGATGATACAGTTACTATTGTTTCTCTACTTCCGGGCAGTGATGGTTCCTCATGCACAATCGCTAAGACAGGAACGGGGATTAGTGTAGCAGGGTTTACAAATAAGGAAGAATACGACCGACGACAGAATTGGTGGGATATCCGCGATAGTGGAGATATTTTCTTTGTATCTGAATTTCCTGTGCATAAGAAATACGCGTTGAAGGTAACCTATACCTACGGTAATGGGCGCGTTCCTGCCACTATTGAAGATGCGGCTACTAAATTAGTCTGTTGTGAAATGATTGCTTCTGATGATTCTTACACTTTATTAGACTCAGGTGGAAGCACTTCGGGTATTGACCTTAAGAGTAAATACGATTCATATAAAGCCGATGTGGATAAGATTATAAAGATGAATAGACGAGTGATGTATTATCTAGATGGTAACTGAGGTGTTGATATGGCGTGGTGGGATATTATTAAAAATAAGGAATTCAACCGACTTACAGATTTTGTAAGTATTGTTAGAGAGCATTTAGAACCCGATGAGGGGGCTAAGGTTTTATCAGATTGGAATAAATTTGGTGACCTTGACGCCGCTATTCTTAATGAAATTAGAAGAATGGAACAGCATTTGGGAATTCTCAGAAATAATTTAAGCCCTAAATTAAAGGCAAATATGGAAGCATATGTGGAAAAATTACAAAATCTTATTGGGTGATACTATGGAAGAATGGTGGGAAACGCTTAAGGCTAAGAAAAAAGTAAAGCGTGATGCCTGCTATTACAAAGTTAAGAGTAGATATAAGAAGTGGCCCTCCGCTTATGCTTCAGGTGCATTGGTTCAATGTAGAAAAGTAGGTGCTAAGAATTGGGGGGAGAAGAAGTGAGTTGGGAAGATATTATTAAAAACAGACCGGAAGGTTTAGGCAACCCCGACTTTGATGAAGATGATGAAGAAGTGGTTGAGGTTATGAACCAAGTTATTCACCACCTTTTAGCCCTAAGAGAAGAAATGGTAGCCGGTCGCATTGATAAGTCTATTGAGTTTTTAGACGCTATGGTTCAGGGCCTTCGTAATGAGGGGGCTACTGCATGAGTTGGGAGGACATTCTACTAAAAGATTGGGTAGATTGTTCTTCTTGTGGTAAAGGAAAAAAACGTCGTCCCTGTGGACGTAAAGATGCATCTAAGGGAACAAAGAGAAGATGTAGGCCAACCTGTTCTGCTTGTAAAGATTACAAGAGAAGAGGTGGGAAACCTAAGAAGCGTAAAGCAGGAACATTCGATAGAGAGGAAGAGAAGGGTCTTCACGGTTGGTTTGAAAGGAGGGGTTAGATGAACTGGAAACAGATATTAAAATCACCATATTATATTGGAGGTGAGAGTTATCGAGAAGGTAAGTTTCCAAGAGTGTCTTATTCTAAATTATATCACGGGTATCAGGGACAAGATATTAAAAATATAAATAAGCCCGGTGTTTCAAAATACTTTTCACCTAATATTTACATGTCTTCTCTTTATGCTTTTTTAGGATGGCATGAAATAGATGGTGATGTAAGGTTTAGAGATAAGGGTAAGCCTAGATTAATTCAATTATTACCAACAAAAGAAACTAAGGATTTATTTTTTGATTTTGGTATTATGGGAGCAGGTGTAGTTAGAAGAAGACCTAGAAAAAAAGATTGGCCTACCCCCTCATATCATATGCACCAAACGCCGTGGGGAGAAAAAATACTTCAACGTTTTGATAAAACAAAGGATTTTAAAGAATTACCTAGTTCTAAAGTTAAAGAATTGGGATTAAAAATAATTGATAGGTTAAAGCAAAATGATAGTGAAATGCTGTTGTTTTTAAGAGATGTGCAGGAAAGCGCAAAACCAATACAGGCAATTAATCACATAAATTATATGTTAGAAAAATATTGGTGAGGGGGATAAAAATGCCAATTAAAAAACGTAAAGACGGTTGGTATTGGGGTTCTCGCGGTCCCTACAAAACACGTAAAAAGGCTGAGGAAGTAGCCGCCGCTGCTTATGCTAGTGGATATGTGAAGAAGTCTTGGGTTGATATTCTTAAGGCTACCTTTAGACCCGCCGATGAACCTTTGTCCCCGACAGTTAGGGATTTTCTTAGACCTACCGCAGACGATGAAACAACGGCTCATTATAAAACAGATACAGGAGAG
>Ga0208644_1000603_pt1 | contig 31722 bp, 50 predicted proteins | sample VirMetDEL_Nov_18_FD_184517 | JGI IMG/M metagenome (GOLD analysis project Ga0208644, IMG submission 184517) | Aqueous microbial communities from the Delaware River and Bay under freshwater to marine salinity gradient to study organic matter... | ecosystem: Environmental > Aquatic > Marine >...
ACCCTCTTCCATGTCGATCTGATCCAGTCGTAGCGCCAGCAGCGTTGAGCGCCGCAAGCCGGTGTAGTAGGCGAAGCACAGCAATGGCCGTAAATATTCCGGCAACGCGCGCTTCATTCGCTCGTACTCCTCCGGCGTCAGGAAACCAGTCCGCACGTTGTCCCCTTCGTCCAGGTGCGGCACTTGTACCGCCCTCGGAATCATCCCGTACTCGTCCGACGCGGCCAGCCGAAGCGCCCGCCGCAGCAGGGACAGTTCCCGGTTGATCGTCGAGTCCTTGACGTGATCCTTCCGCCGCTTTGCCACATACGCCCAGATCGCCCGAGGCGTCAGCGATGCCGCCCGCTCGTGTCCTATGACCGGCCCGATGACCGACTCGGCCCTCAACTGTGGAATGTCGGCGTCCTTTCCGTTGCGGCGGTAGTCGGCAATCACGAGCTTCAGGCAGTCGGCCACGGTCACGTCCCCGCCGGCCTTGCGAACTGGAGTTCCCGCCGCGACTTCGCCGACGCGCTGGCGCAAAAGCTTCTCGGCTTTCGCCCGCGTCTCGCCTCCGAATTCTTCGTGTTGTCTGCCGTCCATGCCGTAGTACCTGACGTAGAACTTTCCGTTTCTCTCTCTCACTGAGCCTGATTTGTACTTGCGCTTCATGCCCCAAGTCTAGCGCTTGGCTGCGTCGATGAACTTCTCCAGGTCGGCAACCTTAAGACGCGGATGGCTGTCGTAGAGCACAGGCCGCAGCCTGCCAGCCGCGATGAGATTCCGCACCTGTTGTTTGCTGCACGCGAGGTATTCCGCCGCCTTATCGATGGTCAGCAGGCCGCGCGGCTGGACGTTGATGCGGTCGGCTATGGCTGCGGCTAGGTCGTCGATGTTCAGCAGCGTCACGGCCCCACCTCCGGATCGGGCTGGATGGTCGCGGGCGCGGGCTGCGGCTGGCCGGAGATGGGCGAGGTGGCGAGGACTTCGGACATGATTTCGGACGGGATATCCTCTCCAGCGTGCGAATCAAACTGGCGCTTGGCATACCTGACCGCCCCCTCCAGCCGCGCGACGTACTCGATCAGGGCGCGGCGCTCGTGGCTCACCTGCTTCAAATAGTGCGCCATGTCCAGCGCCTCCTCGTATGCGTCCTGTAGCGGATCGCGCCCGTTCACGTCGTTCATCAGGTAGCGGCCATAGGTCTTCTTGCCGACCTCGGCGCGGGCTTCCACGTCGCGGATGACTTGGCGGTAAATTGGTTCGTTGCTCATCTCTCTCCTCCCGAACTCTCCGGAATTCCCGGATGGTTGACCATTTTCCCAACGTCGGCAAAATGGTCCCGCTCGGCGGCGATGGCGTCGGCACGGTCGAGCAGTTGATCGCTGGTCCACAGCCGTTCAGCGTTCATGACAGGCGTATTTGCCGCCAGCCGCCGCAACTCTTCCGCCGCCCCCAGCGCCTTCATTCGCCGGTCGCGGGCGTCGAGGCCTTTCTGCGCCTCGGTGATCTTCGACAGGTAGTGAGCCGCCGCGCCATTGGCAGATTCGATACCCTGCCGTAGTTCCGCGATCTCCTTCGCCGCCGCCTCAGCCGCCTCCATCTCGGAGTGGAATCCGCGATTCGGCAGGGCCTCGCGCAGAATCCGCAGCGTCTCGTTGGCCGAGTCGTCGCGGACTTGAACCTCGGCCTCCAGTTCGCGCACCCGCTTCCGCGCCTCGCGCAGTTCGGCGGCGATGGCGGGGTAGGCGTTCCACAGAAACGCGGCCCGAGACGTCCACAGAATCGGCGCGGCTTCGGCTTCCGCTACCATTCGGTCGAGCGCCTCGAGGTCTACTTGCACGGCGTCACCTCCACGCGGACGGGCTTCCAATCGCTTGCATCACCGAATGGCGCAAAGGATACGCCACGCGCTTCCGCTCTCGTTGTGTACATGCAGTATGAATGCGCGTATCTCCGCACCTCGCCGGTCTGCTTGTGGACCAGCACCCACGCCTTAAACGGTTTCATCGGCTTCCTCCTCCTCCAATCCTTAAAACATCTCGTCGAAACACGGCCCGCAGGTTTGCGAGATCAGCAGTTCACGGTCGTCTTCGCTCATTCCGGGAAAGGCTCGTTGGGCCAACACCCCGGCCTCCCATGCCGCAAACTGTTCCGCTGGAGCGGACACCGGATACCGCTTGTGGCACATAAGGCAAGTGATGCTTCGAGTTATCATTTTTCCTCCTCCAACCCACCCCGCTCAGCCGCGAACCTCGCCAGCCGCGCGGCGAGGCGCATATCAGAAATATCCTGCTGCCAATATTCGACCAATGAAGAAGGCCAGCCTGGCTCCGAAAGCAAATCATTCTCTTGTCCAGTCGCCTGCTCATCAATCCGCGCCGCCCACGCGATCAACTCGGCGGGCGTCATGCGGCACCGCCGTTGGTCTTGTACAGCGTCTCCGGTGGCATCCCGTACAGCGGCAAAAACGGCCGGCCCTCCAGCCGAGACGCGCGGCGCAACTGGCCTTCGGTCAGCTCTTCGCCCGTGTCCGTGCGCTTCCAGTAGCTCCGGCCACGCTTCCACCCGACGTAGAAGGCGACGATGCTGTTGGAGGTCTTCGGCGTGATGATCGCTCGCGGCGCTCCGGTTTCCGCAGCCTCACGGTAAAGCGCCCAGATGGACACGCTGCGGCGGTCACGGTCGCCCATGCGCCACATCTCCAGCCGGTCGCCGACGACTTCGACGAGGATCGGACGGCCCATCGCTTCTGCGGTGGTGCGGATACCCTTTTGCTTCATCGCGCCACCTCCGCGCTCAGGTACTCCTTGCGCCGCTCCTCGCGCGTGATCGCCGCGTCTCGGTTCGAAAACGCCCACGCGCCAACTCGGTGCCACATCGCCACGCGCTTGGGCAGCACAACCAGATACACCGAAAGGGCCATCAACCCAGCGCCACACACAATTGCAAACATCATTTCGTTGCTTTCCATCTCTCTCTCCTCTCTCGTTTTCCGCCGCCCCAATCCTCCCCTGAGAGGTCAGGGCGGCGTTAGAATCAACACATTCATCTGAAGCGTTTATTGCTGCGGCTAGGCATACCTCCTATGAACCGTATTAGAGGCCACAGCCTCCGGCGAGTGGATTCCAGGGACCGCGCCAATCCTGAAACGTCGGTGTCTCTCCCCGGTCGTCCACCCGCCGCAGGCTGCGCCACCTGCGGCACCCGATCAGAAGGGCAGGTCGTCAGAGTCGGCTAGCGAATCGCCAGCGGTGGCAGCGAACGGCGAACCGCTCAACTCCATCGGTTTTGATCCACTGCCTGGGACGTACAGCCCCTTCAAATTCGTCCGCCCGTTGTACTCCTCGGCCTTCGCCTGGACTTGCTTGCCAGTCATCACGGTCGCGATATGGACGCGCCAGCCCGCCGATACGAGCGCCTGTGCATCACAGCCGAACTCTATCAGCTTCTCGAAGATGCGGTCGTTGTTCGATTTGCCGTCCTTGCCCTTGTTGGAGCCCAGCCAGCACATCGAATTGACGGTTTCGCCGTCGACGAACATCTGGATTTGAAACGCCGGTTTGTTGTTTTGGCCGACCTCGACAACCTCGAATCCGACCCACTCGCCCGTGTAGTATTTGCCCGCTTCGAGTTGCATTACTGCACCCCCTCACGCGCGGCGGCGAGGCGTTCTTTGATGGCTTCCGTTGCGGTCGCCGTCTTCGCTTCCGTCGCGTCGATAACCTGCTCGATGGTCAGTTCCTGCGCGTCGTACATGACCGCGCCGACGACTTCGGCGGCGTACCAGCGGTGGAAATTCGAGATGCACCGCGCGTGCAGCATGTTGCGCGGGATCTTGTCGTAGTTGCCGACCTTACCACCGCCGCGCGAGTTGTTCACCCATCCGGCCTTCTCCGCGTCCTCCATCGTCACCGTCAGGTCCAGCGGCGCACCGTTCACGTCCTGCATCGGCTGGCCCTTGTACCAGAACCGCAGCGTTACCTGCTTTTCCGTGTGAACCACCGGACGCCAGTCGTAACCGGCCTGCTTCAGAAACATCGCGCGGGCATTGGCCGACAGCGCCGGTTTGCCGCTGATGATGTGGATCATCTGCAACGACAGAGCCGGGTTGAGGCCAAGGTCGCGCCCCATCGCGATGGCGTAGGCGTTCGCGTCCGTCGCGTAGACCTTCGCCGTCAGGGCGTCGGCCCGCGCCGCTTCGGCCTGCTGCCGCGCCGACGTGTTCTCCACAATCGTGTCAAGAATCGACGGCTGCGCCGCCTGTTGCACTTGCGCCGCTTCCGGCGTCGTCTGAGTCGTGCTCATGCTTTCTCCTTCTTCGTTGTCACCCGCAGCGGCCTGGACAAAGACCGAACCGCCACTTCCTTGTAAATCTCCGGGTACTTCAACTTCAGCCCCGCCGCGTCGATCCGCATGGACTCCTGCGGCGCGTAGCTGACTTTGTACGGCCCCGCGTAAGCCGTCGCCGTGTCGCCCAGCGCTTCGACCAGCCGCGACTGGCACTGCTCTTTGTGCTCCTCGGCAGACTTCACAATCGCCCGCGCATCGTCGAACTGCTGGACGATCTGAATCAAGTCATCCCGCCGCTCGTCGCCGCCGACGTTGGCCCATTCCTCATCCCGACAGCTCGCGCCGAATTCGCAGCCGTCGCAGCGGGTGTCCCGCGGATTCAGCGGCGGCGGCGGGTTGCGGTCGGTGACGCGCTGCCAGAACTCGTCCACTCGCTCCGATACCAGCGCCATCAACTCGTCGTCGTACTCAAATTGATAGAGCTTAACCTCGCCGTCGCCGTCGTGTTCACGGTTCCACGCGGCTATCGCGCCCCACTTCCAGCCCGTGAGCCGCATGTACCACTGGAGTTGCAGGACATACTGCTGCGGCACGCCGTCAAATAGCCATTTCCAGTACGCCTGACGGCCAATGCACTTGATCTCCAGCACTCCCGGCCCGCGCTCGTCCATGGCAACGATGTGCCGGTCGATATGCGCCCCTTCGTGCTCCATTCCCTGCACGGGGGCTTTCCGGCGCAGCTTTAAGCCGAACTGCCGCTCGACCTCATCGGCAATCCAGTCTTCCATGACGGTGCCGACGCGCATCGGGCCGGTTTCGCGAAACGGGCGATCCTCGGGTTGGTGGGTCTTGCGATACCACAGCCGGCGGGCGCAGCCGTAAGGCTCCAGGTTCAGGACGGCGGCGATCTCGGACCCGCCGACGTATCCGCGCCGATTGCTGGCGTCCTTGGGGATCGGTGCGGGGTTGTGGGCTTCGAGTTGGTGGAAGCGGTGGGTGAAGGTCATGCCAACCCCACAGCAACCGCGACCACAGACGCGAGCGCATACCACGCCGAGCGGTTGAACTGCGCGTTGTGGTAGCGCCAGTTGTGCTTACCCTTTGGCCCGAAGGCGCGGCGGAAGCACAGCCACGCGAGGATCATAAGGTCGGCAGCGGCGCAAAGCCAGAGGATCACGGCGGGGGTCATTGCGTCACCGCCTCAGCCGTCGCCATCGTCACGGGCAGTAGGCCAATCGCCCTCATCCGCGCCTCTCCGAGGTAGTGCAGCGCATAGTCCAGTCGCCCCGCCTTCGCCATCGCCAGCGCGTTCTGCGCCAGTTGGATCAGTTCGCTGTCGACGACTCTCTTACCTGGCAATCCAAGTGGTTCCATCTCTTTGGCTCCTCCCCGGCCCGCGTCGGCTTGCGGGCCGGGTCTGTGTTGATTTCGTTACGCCGTGCGGCCCATCGGCGGGTTGAACCGCGCCTCGTTGTGTCCAACGCGCCGCCCGCGTTCAAACATCGCGGCGTCACAGATGTCGTCCACCTGCCACCGCTGGATTCCGTACTCGCGGGCGATGGTGAATCGGCTAGTGCCGAACACTAAAGCTCGCCTTGCGATGCTGGCTTTTTCGTGCTGATTCAACTTCACGGGAACAAGCGCCCGCGAATGTACCACTTGCAGCTGTGCGGTCATGGCTTTTCTCCCTTGGGTCTATCATCGTGAGTGCCTACCAGCAGGTCGATAGCCTGCTCGATAGCGCCACCGATCATCAGTCCGCGAGTACGAGCGTAAATCGCTAGTCGCTTTGCCTTCGACGGGCGAAGTTTCCAGTGGTACGTTCTCCGTTCCTCGATTTCGATATGATTAGGTGTCGCTTCGGTGTCGCTGCTCACAACCTGATACTACAGTCAGACAGTCAGACATTGCAAGCAGAAAAACAGACTTTTCAAAACAAAGTGCTTTATGAAAACTTCCAAATGGCGTCCGACTCTTCTCCTGCCTCCCGAGGCTGAAAACCAACTCCAAGTGCTCGCCGCGAAACTCGGCGTGAGCCTTCAGGAAATGATGCGCGACGCCGTAATGTCTCTACTGCGCCCGCAGTCCATGCCGTTGAGCAAAAAAGATGAAGATGTGTTAGCATTTCTAGGCGACATCACGCTAAACAGCCCGAAAATCGCGGAGTCTATTAGAGATCTAATCGCTAAGTGTGCGGAGGAATACACGGCTCATGGGCACTCTACACTCGATGAACGAATCGAGACAGAGCTTGGAAAAGCGCAGCGAATTGTGGGTGCGCCTGCGCGAAGTACGAGACGCAATAAGGCGACTCGAGGCGCTTGAAAAGGAGATTCTCGCCCGCCTCGAAAATGAAAAAGCCCCCCGGCGTTAACCGGAGGGCTTAGAAAACCACCACAAATCTATCCGCCGCTCGACGGATGGAAACCCCCACCCGCCTGGGTGGGAGCATTTCGGAACGCCGCGAGGCACCAGCTCGCGCGCCGCAGCCGCCGCCCGTTTGCGCGCGCAGTCGCAGACGACCGGAGCGCGACGGTACCAGCGCCAGCCGCATCCGTGGCACTTGGCGCAGCCGACGCGGGCGAGCGCCAGCGGGCTAAAAGGCAGCGACGACATCCTCGGCGTCCCACGGCACCAGCGGCACCACGCGGCCAGCTTCTACGCGGTAGTCGAGGCCGGGAAGCTGGACGAGGCCGTTTCGCGCCACGGCCAGTCGGCCCTGCGCGTCGTATGAGCCGTCCGTGTTGCGCGTCAGCCGCACGGGCGCCGGCCGAGCCGCGCGAAGCTCACCGCCAACGATCTCGACGCCAGATCCGAGGCGAAGGCTGTAGAACTGCCCCGCGCCGTCAACGGCCACGATCTCGGCGGGCGTCTGCGAGCCGCGCCGGAGCTGGCCTCCAGTGATGCGGCTCTGCGCCCAGAGAGCGGCGGATATAGCGAGGATTGCAATAGCCGTTTTCACTTTTCGGTCCTCGCCGCGTCGAACAGCGCTTTCCGCTTGGCCTCCAGCGCTGCTTTCTTCGCCGATAATTCGGCCACATCGGCCTGGGTCGCCGCGCTCGGGTATTGGCTTACAATAGACTCCAGCAGCGAGATGAGATGCGCCTTGGTCAATTCGGCGGCGTTGGCGTACTTCGGCGTGCATACGGGCGGCGTAGCGGTGTCGCAGGTGGTCTGCGTCGCCATCCATTGCATCAGCGAGTCGAGCCCAGCACTGGCGGCGGTGCCGGTGATTTTGGCGGTTGTGACAACGCCCGCGTCATCCGTCACGCGAATGATAATCGATGCTTTGGGGGTTTGCGCCTGGAGGCCCAGCGCGAAGATGAGGAGGGCCGCAGCCCGGATGAGGATGGTGGTCATGGTTTTTCCTTTATTGGTTAGAATGCTGCCAGTGTGGCGCGTTTGATGACGCCGGAAGCCGTGCAAGCGTAGACATACGATGCGTCCGCCCAGAGAGCACCAGCGGTGCAGGCGTCAGTGGAGGCAGAGGGGGTGGACTGGGATACGACGATTTTGCCGAGGCCGGTGGAGCCGTCGGTGACTTTGAGGTAACCGGCTGCGGCGCGTCGAAGTCCGATATCCTTAGACCCTGCAAAGCTCACTGTACTCGACCATGCAAGGCCACGGCTTGAAGCAAACAGCAGGTTATCGGTGGCGTCGAAATCATCCTGCAGCGCCCAGCCGTTATCAATTAAAGACGTGAACCGAGGGCCAAACATGCGCCCGGTTGATCCGGTAGCAAGAAGCACCGTACCCGCATAATTCTGCCACTCCGTCAGGTTCGTCGTACTCTGCCCTGCTCCGGCGCGGATAACGGCTTTGGTGACGCCGGTGGTGGCGGTCTGGTCGTAGACGCGTAGCGTGCCGGAGGAGCCGGAGTTGGCGACTTCGAGCTTGTAGTTTCCGTCCGTGGTGCCGCCGATGAGGAGGTTGCCTGTGGTGCTGGCAAGTCTCATTTTTTCAGAGTTGTTCACCGAAAACTTCAGCGCGTTCGTGCTCGCAGTGTTAATGGACATGTCAATTCCAGCGACTCCATCAATACCCTGCATCCTTGCCCCGCCAGCAACATCGAGGGTGTATGCTGGACTACACGTCCCCACCCCCAACCGATGATTCGTCGTATCCGCGCAGATCACGCTATCACTCGTCGGTACCCCCGTTCCCTGGCCAATCCACAGCCGCCCGGATGCCACGGTGGACGACAGCGCGGTTGCGGTGCTGGCGTTGCCGGTGAGGGCACCGGTGAATCCCGTCGAGGTCACCGACGTAAGCCCGGTGATCGTAGCGGGCAGGGACAGCGTAATCGCTCCCGTCGCCGCCGAAGCCGTGATCTGGTTGGCCGTGCCGCTGATCGTCGTCGGCAGAGCCGTGCAGGACTCGCTGTTGCCCGAAGCATCGACGCCCAGCGGAAACGTACCAGCCGCGCAGTTGGTGCCGTTGGCCGCGAGGGCGGTGGCGGTCCCGGCGTTGCCCGCGATATTGGTCGTCCATGCCGGATAACCACCCGACAGCGCCAGCACCTGCCCGTTGCTGCCAGCCGCCAGCGCGGTTCCCACGCCCGCGGACGAGCCGTAGACCATCGAGCCAGCGGCCAGCGCCAATTGCGACGCCTGGAAGGTCGCCGTCGGCGTCGGCACGGTCGTCGAGCGCATCGCCCGCACGGTGGTGGTTCCGGTGGCAGGCGTCCACGTCTCGGTCCACGGTGCGCCCTGCGAGGGTATGAAACGCGCCGAATACGAAGTCCCGCTAGGCGTAATCGAGTCCGTGCAAACCAGCGTCACCGCAAACGCGCCAGCCGTCACCGTGACAGTCCGCCGCCAGCCGGTGAGCGTGGTACTGCCGGTGTACAGCGGCTGCGCGGAGGCCGGATTGTTCAAGCTGATCTCGACGCGGCCCGTGAAGGCGGTGCCGTCGAAGTTGGTCAGCGTGTCGCTGATGACGCAGTCGGTCGCGTGGGCTGACAAGGCCAGAAAAAAAAGTGCGAGGAAACGCATTTTTTGCTTGATCTCCTTACGATAAGCGGTTAATGTATAGACATAGGGCAGCGGCGAACGCGGCCCGAGAGGAGAGAGAAAATGGTCAGACTGTACGGCAACACCTACCCGGTAAAAGAAGCTCTCAAGGCTATTGGCGCTCGCTGGAACGCCGCCGAAAAAGCCTGGTACGTTCCGTCCAACCAGTCTCTCGTCGCAATGGCAATGATCGAACGCGGCTGCACCGCCGATGAGTTTTACGGACGCAACAATTAACCACAGAGGAAACCATGACCACCATCACCCACAACGGAAAACAGGCTCGCTTGCGGGCCGAGATTGGCGAATTCATCACCGAAACGCAAGCCAAGCGCGCCCTCAAGGCCATCGGCGGCAAAGGCCATTGGTTTGTTGGCGACAACGGCGTGCAGATTTTCAAACTGCACAACGGCCCGTTTGTTCTGCGCCAGCTTTCGCCGGATCAGGTCGCCGCCGTGCGGGAGGCGTCCAATGCCTAAAGACCCCGCCGCCGTCGCCCTCGGCCGCAAGGGCGGGCAGGCGAAGGTTAGTAAAGGCCCAACCAAAAGTATGACACCGGAAGAGAAATCCGCTTGGGGCAAGCGGCAAGCGGAGGCCAAGAAAGCCAAGCGGGCAGCTACCGCAGACGCTCCCAAGCCTTGACCACATCAGCCCACGCCTTTAAGTCCAGAACGCCGTCCTTCAACCGGGCGGCGTACCCGTTATAGGCCGTTGCGAATTCGTTCATCCGCGCCTCGTCCACCGGAGCGTGCGGCTGCTCGGCTGCGGCGAGCATCAGCAGTTCGCGCCTCCTCATCGCCGCACCAGAGCCCGCGCGATGTCGTCAATCCAGGCCTCGTGGCACGGGTCCGTTAGCCCGGTTCGGACGTGCAGTAGCTCATGCACCAGCACTCGCTCCATGTCCGCCCGCAGCCCGCGCCGGAGCCGCACGGTCCAGACGGGCGATTGTGAGCCGTCGTACTCGGCAAGGCCCAAGCATCCCGGCAGTTCACGTTCCATGAACAGGGCGGGCGGCTGAACAATGCCGAGGCGTCCGCACCACGCCAGCATCAGCGCTTGCGCGCGGTCGGCTTCTCGCATGGCACCTCCCGGTAATGCGGCACTGGGTAGATTTTGCCGCCGCTGCGAATACGGAACGCGCGGACCTCGACCAGCCCAGCGGCCACGGCGCGGCGGATTACTTCGGACGCTCTCGGCACCGACTTGCCCGAGTCGGCGGCAATTTGCGACATTGTGCGCCAGCCATCTGGCACGGCCTCGGCGGCTTTGTCGTCGAGCGCGGCGGCGAGGCGGGCTAGGAGGTTATCAGCCATCGGGGGCTCTCCTTCTCGCCGTGGCCGCAGCGCCAATGCAACAGATTCCCAGTGCTGTCGTCGTCGCAATACTCGCCGTAGGCTAGCCCGTGTCCCCATGCGAGAGTTTGCCGGCGGCGGCGGGCGTATCCCATTTTTCTCGGGTCCGCGCCGAGGCCAACGCAGATTCCCCACGGCGCTCCAATGACCCGCCCGGGGACGAACTCCGGCTTGTGGACGTGCGCCATGACCACGTTGTTTCCGCGCCGCATCTCAACGTGGTCGCGAACGGCGTTGACGTTGTACATGAACCCGTGTCCGAAGTCGGTGTTGCCGAGGGTGAGCCAGCCTGTCTCGATGTCGTAGTGATGGATCTTACACTTGACCGACCCCGCCGCCGCCTGCATATCCGCCCACAGCCGCCGCGACAGTTCGGACACGATTGCGGATGGATGGTCGATCAGTTCGACCACGCGCGTGTCGTGGTTGCCGAGCATCCAATCACTCGGCTCCATTTCCTTGATCCAGTTCAGCGCGGCGCGCACGTCTGGCTCGAGCGGTTCCGCCTCGTCTTTCGTGCCGCGCGCCCCGCCACGCAGGCAGGCGGTGTCGAGAACGTCGCCCAATTCAATGTGTCGGTCGGGCTTGAAGTCGCGCTTGAACGCGCGGACGTTTCGCTGGTACTCGCGACAGGCATAAACGCTGTGCAGGCACCCCGTCGCCATCCACCGCCGCCATCGCCTATTTAGATTGGCCACCGGCCACCGCCTGAAGAATCCACGACGCCAGCCCGCCTACGATGGACGCGACCGCCACCGCAGCCTTCCACGCTCCGCGCGCCTCGATAGCAGCCATCTCGATGGATGTCAGCCTCTCCTCGCTTTTGCCGACACGGCCATTGAGCCGCGCCAGGTGTTCGCGGATCTGTGTTATCTCCTGCCTGATAAGAGCCGATTCCGTTCGGCTTTCCCCTTGCTCGGCAAGAATTCCGTCTAGTTTTTCCGAGAGGCGCTCGAATTGGTCCAAGGTCAACTCCATACAGAGGGTTACTCCTACTGCTGGTCGGGGCGAGGCCCGGTTGCTCCCGTTCCGCGCGAGGGCGGCGGGGTGTATAGCCCGTGCAGGGCAAGTACAGTCTGCAAACTGCCGACGACGAGAATCAGCCAATGGCCGAGCGGGTCATCGGCCAGAAGTCCCTGCGCCTGCGCCCCGTAGACGACTAGGAACACGAAATGCAGGAACATTTGGATAGGCGCGGGTAGGTGTTTCATTTCGGCTCCAACGCGGAGAGTATCCGCTCAACACGCTCCAGCCCCGCGATGCGGACCAGATCGAACCGCTTGCGGATTTCCGGGTCCATCGTTTCGCGATCCTTTGCGGCCAACTCAATCAGCGCCGTCCCAAACTGCAACGCGGCGACAATCACGCCTTCATACGGGAGCATTGATGCCTCTTTTCCTCAGCGCCTGGCTGATCTTGACGGGGTCGGTTTTCCGCTGGCCAAGTTTGTTCGACAAGACCTCCCAGCCGTGACCGAACAGACCAACCAGATCCCAGGGGTTCCAGTGGTCGAAGTCAATCTCGTGCCGCCCGTCGTCATGCAGTACGATCTGCGCCGCGCATCTCCCGCGGGACTCGCGCCAGCCGGCGACCGCCGTATCGCCGTGGTTGCGGTAGTTGGCGGGCTTGAGGTCGCCACGGCTGACGACGTACTTCACCGACTCGGCCATGTTGAACGACGGCGCGAAGAAGCACCTATCGGCCCGCATCTCGACGGCGTTGCTCAACTCGATTCCAACATGCCGCGCCCACGCGCTGATGTTCGCGTAGCAGCGCATTTTCGGGGTGAGGTGCTTCACACTTCCCCCTGTGGACGCTTCGAGAACTCCTTGGCGATCTCCCGACGCACGCCGTCGAGAAAGCTCTCGGTGTGGCGGTAGTAGGTGCTGGCGAGCAATCCGGCGTTCAACACCGCATCCCGGCCACCCTGTGTGAAGTGGACCATCCACTTGTCGCGCCACATGAAAGGGCCGACCTTCACCTCTTCCATCGCCAGTTCGTACTTCCAGCCGTTCATGCCCCACTCGTCGCCGAACTTTTCCTTGATGATTTCGGCGATCTTCGCGGCCGTCTCCGGCGCTGCGAACTGGAGGGGGTTGTTGTCGTAGAACTTGTTCAGCGGCCAGTTCCAGATCGGCACGTTCAGGAACCGAAACCCGGTCCAGAACTTCACCCGCGGGATCGGAGTATCCGGCTGGGCGAACGGGTCCGGTTTCCCGGCAATCTCCAGAACCAAGACGCCATCGTTGTCGATGTAGGCGCCGTCCTGCAACTCAATCATGGCAACTCCTCCCATTTCCCGCTCCACTTGACCTGATTGCCGTCGCGATCGTAGGCCCAAATCACTCGGCCTCCCGGCTTCACGCATTGGCGCATGTCAACGTGGATGAATCCCTGGTGCGGCGCAACACCGATTCCGACGAACTCGGGAAAGTCGGCCAGCGTGTGCCAAATCTTCTTCAGTGGGTGGCCGGCGATGTCGGCCGCGATGCCGAGGGTGTGCTGCCCCGGCTTCTGCTTCTTCGCCTCGACAGGGTGTTTCTCGCAGCGATACCCGCTCGTGATCTGCACCGGCCCGCCAAGCGCGTCCCGAAGGCCCTGTAGCGCCTCGACCAGCGCGAACTTGATGCCGTGCTTGCCACAGTGCTTGCAGACAAACTCGGATGCGTTGAAGTCGCGCGTGAGCTGATCGGTCGTCACGACTATTTCTCTTCTGTCAGAACCTTGATCTCGACCGACGTATGCTCAATGCCGTCAAAGACCAGCATCGCTACCTTCCGCCCGTATGAATCGGTCGAGATCTGCGTGTATTTCGTGACGCCACCAACAGTCGCAGAGGCAACATCACCTCGCTTGGCGTGGATCAATACCTGCGTCTGCTTTCCCTTGCCAACGAAGAATGGCGATAGTTTCGCAAGCGCGTCAAAGTCAACGCACGCAACCTCTGCGTGATCGACGTATGGATTGGCTGGGCGGGCGCCGCAAATCGTCGGTTCTGCGATCAAGATGGAAGCGGTAACGGCGAGTAGTGCCAGTTTCACTTCTTCGCCTCCTCGCGCTTCTGCACGGTCAACGTCTGCGGGTCGATTTGGCAGTTGCCAGGGTCGATCCCAGCGCGGGAGCAGATCGCCTTTACGGTCGTCTGCTGCTCCTCCTGGATGCGCTCGAACTGTTGCTTCGCGAGGGCGGCGCGCAGGCTGAGGTTTTCCAGCATCAGGCGCTCCTCGTTCGTCAGCTTCGCGGGCTGTTTCGGCTGTTCAGCCGCCGCTACTGCCGCGAGGAGTAGCGTGAGTGCGATGATGGTTCGCATAAGTCGTTAGCACGTTCCGCCGGTCATAATCCCGGCTGAGAACGTGAGGGTGCAATCCGATGCGCCGCCGGCGGCCCGCACCGTCTTCGTGCCGGTGAACGCCGTTCCACTAGGAGGAATTATCGTTCCGGTAACGTCGAGATCCTGGGTCCAAGTTTTAAGCCATCGACCTGTGGCGGCACCAAGAGAACCACTCAGAGACGTGGCCGGCTGTACATTTCCGCCATGCGTTCTGATAGATGTCGTTCGAACCATGTTCCAGTAATTCGTCGACGATCCGAGTACGTAAGTGTCCGTGGTCGCCGGAATGAGATCCCCAGTCACGTTACCGCTAATGTTGAAGTTGCTGGTGTAGACGTTCGCCCAGCGGAAGGAGCCGCCGCCGAGAATGTAGGTATTGTTGGCTGATGGGGTCAGGTCGCTGGACACGCTTCCGGTGAGGGTGAGGCCAACGAACGTGGCATCCCTGGAGGCATTGATAACAGTGGTTCCGCTCACGCGGTAAGCCGGACTACCGGTGGCGTTAAAAGTGGTTGTGGAGACAATCCCGCCGAAGTTGGCGCCAGCGGTGGTTGTCAGGAACCCATTCTCCTCCATCACAAAGTGTTCTGTTCCGTTATGGTCAAGCACCCACCGAGACACAGCGCCAGATGGAGTTGTCCCAGCCGACCACGCGCCAGCAGTTGAACTGCTGGCCCCGACTGTCCAATAAACTTTCTGGTTTGTACCTCTTGTCGCTCTATCGAGAACAAAAGAGTTTCCGTTGATAACCCAGGACTGGGCATTGACGGTAACTGTGTCATTGAACGTCTGTGCGCTAGTAAATGTTTGACCGATATTGGTGCCAGCCAGGGTGTACGAGGCGTTCTGCGGGGTCAGGACGCGCGTGGTGGCGGTAGTGAGGCCGTCAACCTCAAAGCGCAACTGCTTGGATGTGTCAGAACTTCCAGTAACAATGGATGTTGTGTCAACAGCAGGCAACCCACCAGGGCATCCAGTACAGGACCCGGTGATCGTGAGGTTGGCAACGGTCGCGTTGCGGCTGGCGTCGATGACGGTGGTCCCAGCCACCTCGATGGCACCCGATCCGATAACGTCGATCGAACCGTTGACCGTCAGTTCCTCTGTTACCGCCGCAGTTCCAATGCCGACACGCCCATCGGCAGCGACATAAAGGTCGTTGATCGGCACCGCGGATTCGTCGTCCTTGAACCGGCTCAGGGTCCAGTCCTCGGTTAGATAGCTCCAGTACATCCCCCTCGTCCACCCAGAGGTATTCGGAATGGTGGTTCCGAAGAGAATCGCGCTGTTCGCACTAGTCCTAAACCGCGCTGCAACGACTTGATTGTATGGCGTATAGGCGTATCCGTTCGAGCCGTACACGGAGAGCAGTCCTTTGGACGGCGCCGTTTCACCGATTCCGGTCACGCCAGAGACCGACGCCGTTCCCGTCACCGTGAGCGTTTGTCCCGGCGTCGAGGTGCCAATGCCGACGCTTCCCGTGGTCCGGTACGCATCGGAGCCAGAAACAGTCCAGCCCCCGCCAGCCGGAGTAGACCACGACAATACACCCGCGCCGTTTGTCGTCAGCGCTTGGCCGTTGGTGCCGTCCACCGACGGCAGATCCCACAACAACGACGTACCAACCGACTGCGGCGCGCGAAAACCAACATGCTCCTGCCCATTGGTCCGCCGCTCCTGTAACCGGATTTCGCCCGTAAGGCTTCCAGCGCTCTGCACGACAGTGAGAGGTGTGGACACCTGCGAAAACGCGACAGCGCCCGCCAGAACGCCAGCGGCGATGATTTTATTGAGTGTCGTCATGGTTAATCGAAGTTCACCGAGTAGGGAGCGCACACGGCCCACCATTTCCCGTCCGAACGGCCCCGGAAATGGAACGCTGTCACCGCGCCGCTTTTTGCTGGGATGTTGGTGTCGAAGTCGGTATTGAAGTCTGCGTCAAAGCTGATCGTGTACGGCCCAGCGCCCTGCGTGATGTAGACGTACAGCACATCGCCCGCGCTGGGAGTGTACGGGCTCGCGATGGTCGTATTGGCCGACAGCGTGATTTCAAGCGACGTACTTCCGCCGCCCGTTCCGACGCCAGAGACAGCGCCAGCCGCGCCAATCGTGGATGCGGTTCGGCCTCCGCCGGCAAACGACTTCCAGTAGTCGACTACGCCGATATACCGGGTCGCATCAATAGCTTTTACGCCGATCCGCAGCCACTGCCCGCCCACGTCGGTGATCGAGACTTGGCGGATTAGGTACGTGCCGCTCGACACGTTGAAATAGCTATTCGCGATGGTCTGAAGCTGGCCCGGCCGCAATGAGTGCGCCGTCGCCTCTACCTGCTGATCCGTCTCATAGCTGATCTCGTTGACGATGCGCTTCCGTTCGGCGATGATTGCGTTGCCATCGGCCAGCGCCTGCGCCTGCCCAATTCCAGGCCGCTCAAAGACGCCCTGATAGATTCCACTGTTCCCTTCAGCTGTAGCTGTCGAGGAGATGTCAGCCGAATCGTCGGTGTAAATGACGTTCGCGCCGAACTTCCGGTACGTCACCACTAGCGTGTCTGAGGTCGTCAGCACGGCTTCATCCGGGTCCTGACGGATTGTAGCCGTGCCTTCCTCGTAGTAGTACGCGCGGTCTGATTCGGCCAGCCAAACGGCGAATTCCTTCTTTTCGCCATTGACCGACACGGAAATCATCTGGCCGACCCGATAGGCCAGGGTCCAAGAGGTCGCGCTGCCATTGCCGGTGAACGTCTCTTCCTCGTAGCCGATCTGGTCCCAGTCAACGCGCATCAGCGCCGCGTTGACTTTGTCCTCCCGAGTGCGGCGAACGGACAAATTACGGTAATTGCCACCACTGCTCGACAAAGAAAACGGCGCAGTCGTGAAAGTGCGCGGCTGGAAGTACAGCTCCCGCTCTTCGTCGATCCACCATTGGAAACCGGACACTTCCGCTAGTTGGCTGATCGCCTCCGCAACGCTCGTTTCCTCGTTCCAAAGGATCGTATCGACCACGGCCCCTTTGGCGACGTTTGTATCTCCCAGCGGCTCGGACGTGGCCGCGTCGACCAGCAGCGCCTTGACCACGTCGCCCGCGCGGTTCGCAACCAAGACCTGCTCAAGCGTCCCGGCGTCGATGATGTTGACCGCAGCGCCGCCCGACGTGAGCGACAGCTTCAGCGTCGAGGTGCCAGCAGAGACAACGTAATACTCAATGGTCGAATCCAGCCCACCGCAGAGGGCCCCATTCGCGTGCGCTCGCACCTTCACCCGGTCGCCGTTGCTCAGCCCGTGACTGCCGACCGTCGTTAGGGTGTCGGTCGACGGATCGGCAGTCAACAGAAAGTTCCGCGAGTACCGCAGCGGCCGCCCGTTCGCCACATCCCAGCAATAGCGGCGGTCCAAGTACTGCTCCCACGTCACCCCGCGCAGCGCATAACGGCGAAACGTCGGCGCGGCCTCGGTGAGTGACATTTCATTCACTTCATCGACCGAGCCCGCCCACAGTTTCGACGCGCCCTCGAATAGTTCGATGTCCTGTCCGCACGTCGGGCGGAAGCTGGCGTTAGCCGACTGCACGACGACATCCAACGTCGCCCGGTTGCCGAGCGATGCAGATACGTTCAGCGTGCCGGGGACGGCTTCCACCGTGGTCCCGCCGATCTTGACGATAGGGTCAGGCATTAGCGAGGGATGACGCCGTACTGCTTCAGTAGGCGGGTGATCTCAGTCAGTGTTTGCTGCGGATTGCCGCCGTTGATGTTGATCGTTACCGTTGCGCCGCCGCCAGCCTCGGCTACGGCCATCTGCCGCGTCTCCATGCGGATGAGCGACTCCCAGATGTTTTTGAGGTTCGGCAGGAACTCGTTGTTCTTTTCGAGCAAGTGCAGCAAGTGGATTTGCGAGTACCGCGTCTCCTTCTCGATCAAATCAAGCGTTTTGTTCATCCCCGCCATCTGGAAATTGCCGATGATCCCGGACACGGCAGACGCAATGCCTGTGACCATTCCGACAGCGGCAGATAGACCGGTAGACGCCGCAGCGCCAGCCGCTTGACCAGCGCCACCGCCCGCACTTCCAACGGCCCCAGCGATTCCGCCAGCAGCCGACGCGCCACCACCGCCAACGGCAGACATAACGGCACCCGTGCCGCCGCCGAAGACCTTGCCCATGATGCCGCCAACATCGAGCAGCTTCCCGGCCAGCTTGGCGAGCGCTTTTTCGACCAGTTCGCGAATGATCGCCTCGCCCGCCGACTTCACCACGCCCTGAAGCATGGAGCCCCAACCCTTCCACTCGATAATCGAGCGAGCGATCCCGCGCGAGAGGTCAGTGAGCACGGTAGACACTTGGCGCAACGCGGCAGACTGAGCCTTCGCAGACGACTGCGCCGCGCGCTTCATCGCCTCGTACTGCTCCTTGGTCTGCATCCCGAGATCGCCAATGTTTTCGCCCATCTTGCGGAATTCCTCGAAGCTACCGGGGAAAACTGGCATTTCCGGTTTCGGAACGTCTTTCATCCCGCCGCCGATGCCGGGGATCTTCACGTCAGGCGGGTTTTCGAGAATGCGGAAGTAGCGGAACAGCGTGTCCGCAACTTGAATATTGAGCGCGATCTGCTCGCGCGTGATCCCGCCGTACTTGATGCCCAACTCAGCCGCCTTGTCGATGGCTTTGTTGTAGTCATCCATGTACTCTTTGGCCATCTTCTGCGCGATGGCTCCGTCGAGAGTGGCGACCTTCAGTTCGATGTGCGCCTTGGCTTTGCGGGTAATCTTCTCGGCAGCGACAGCAGCCACTTCGCCCGTCTTGGCCGTCTCTTCATTCGACGGCTTTAATACCTGCATGTAGCCCATGACGGCGTCGCGCGCCGCGCTAAAAGCCACTGGCGCGCCGGTTCCGACGCGTTCATTTAGGCGCTTGATCGCTTCCGCCGACGTGTCCACCGTGTTCTGCCGGTGGGTGTTCAGGATGTGCATGAACCCGCCAACAGCGGCGGCGGCAGCGGTCGCAGCGGTACCCGCAAGCGTGATCCCGCCCGCGAATCCTTTGAGAATCGGCAGCAGCTTATTCAGCGTCGCAATGACAATCGCGCCCTTTTCAAATAGCGTGCCAAGGGCAACTATCAGGATAGGCGCGGCGGCGGCAGCGACCGACAAGCCAGCAGCAAAATTCTGCGTTGCCGTCGGCAGCTTCTGGAACTCCTGCGCGAATGCCTTGGCTTTTTCAATACCTGGAGTCAGGAAGTCATCGAGGACGCGCTGCGCCATCGGCAACAACGTCTTACCGAACTCCGCAGCCGCATCCTTCGCGGCCATCTGAATGTTTTCCCAAGAATTCTTGTAGGTATTGCCCGCGCGCTCGCCCTTCGCCAATTCGTCCACGAGGATGCGGATGAACTGCTGCGACGAGATGCCCATCTTTTCAAACGTCTTCGCGGGGTCGCCCAGCGCCTGCGCGCCGAATTTTTCCTTGATGATGGCGGCGATCTGCGGGATGCGCTCAACGATTGGGTCGAGATTTTCCTTGGTGACCTTGCCGACCGCGCCCAACTGCGACAACTGCCGGATTACCTCGCTGAAGTCCTCGCGCCCGCCGCCGACAGCCGCGAGAGCGTTCCCGAGTTCGGCCATGATGCGGCGCGATTCGCTGGCCGAATTGCCGAGGATTTGCAGGCGCACGGAGCCCCGCACGGCTTCTTCCAGCCCCAGCCCCGGCAGCTTCGCCACCTCGCGCAACTTCGCCATCTCGGCGGTAGTCGCGTCGGTCGTCTTCATGACCGCTTTCAGGCCCATTTCGAGCGACTGCATATCGCTCGCGGCCTTGATCGCGGCCCCGCCAGCGGCGAGAATTGGCGCGGAGAATCCAATAGCCATCGCCTCGCCCGCAGCGGTTACGGACTGCGCGAACCGCTGCGCCTTGCCGAGCGCCGCGTTGACTTTTTTATCGTAGTCGTCAGTCGAGGCGCCGATGCGGACGATGAGGTTGGAGAGGATAGGCATGGATCATCTACGCCGCGCGGACGCGGCTGCTTCGGCTTGCTGGCGCTCTTTCGCTGTCAGTTCCAGGTAGGACCACCATTCCGCGAATTCACGCGATGGCATGGCCTCGATTTCGCACACCTGGCAGTGCAGTTTTTCGGCGAGGGCGAAGACTAATCGCCGCTCGCCTCGGAGTTTTTTTCGATGTCCGCCTGCGCGTTAGCGGTCATGGCCGACAGGTCGAAAATGGCGTCGGTGACAAACTGGACGCCTTTGCCGGGAAGCTTGGCTAGCGTGTCACGGTCGGCCTTCTCGAAAGCAGGTTTGCCCGTCTCAGGGTCGAAGGTGCTGTCGATCATCAGTTCGATCAGCGCCTTGATACCGGACTTCTGGAAAGCAATCGAGAAGTTGAGCCGCTGCTCGACCGTCAGTTCGCGGATGCCGATTTTCTCGTCCCATTCAGGAACGTCGATGATGTCCGTCCGCAGCTTCTGCGCGAGGACTTTTTCACGTAGACTCATATCTCTCCTAGGTCACGAAATCGACAGGGCCGTCGGCGGCAAACTGCACGTTTTCCTTGACCGTTTCGTTTTCTCCGACCGTGATGCCCTGCGAGGTCACATGAGCCGCGCAGGCGTAGTAAGTTCCGCCCGGCTGGTCGATGTACAGCCGCACAACGTAGCGGTTGCCGATGTTGGTGCGGAAATAGCCGTCCTCGTAGAAACGCTGGAACGAAATCGTCGCGCTGCGGTTGATCGCCGTGCGCTCCTTCCACGAGTCCCCGAAGGTCTGCGTTTCTTCGAGGTCCGTCTGCACGTCCAGCGTCCACTCGTAGCCCTGCGCGGCCTGCGACAACGACAGGTATTCACCCGTCACCGTCACCGTTCCGGCAGGCGTGTAGCCGTTGGTAAACGTGATTTTTCCGGTGCCCCAGGTCACCTGGTAGTTCTGCGCCGGAACCGTCGCCACGCCGTCCAAAACGGTCAGCGCGGCGGTGGGATTGATCGCCCGTTTAGCGGAGTCCGTGATCTGGTAGACTCCGCTTCCGAGCGACGTGACCGCTTCGCCGGTCATGGCCGTGCCGGTGCCGGTGGCGATGTAAATGTCTGCTGTACGCCCTGCAAGTACGGCCATGATTCCCCCTTAGGTGAGCGAGAGCGCGCCGGAGCCGGTGATGGTGTAGTTGACCGTCACGAGGCCGTTTTCGGCGGCGGCGATGCTGGCGTTAACGAACGCCGTGCCGCTGTAGTAGTTGGTTCCATCGACGTAAAACCGCGCCGATACGGTCGTTCCGCCGAGGAACGCGGTGCCGAGGGCAACGTGTCCGTTGGTGTCCGTGTCGTCGAGGCGACCGGAGGCGCTGCCACTCCACTCGCGGATCGTCGCCGTGCGCTCCTTCCAGGTGTCGCCGAAAGCCTGAGTTTCTTCGAGATTGGTGGAAACGTCGAGGGTCCAGTTGTCGATCTCCGCGACGGTATTTGAGCCGATCTTGAACGATCCGGCGTTGCCCACAAGAATAGCCATGGTTGTCTCCTCCTGCCTGTGGCAGTTCTAGTTGATAGCCGCCACGCGGCCCGCATCCGCGCCCTAAAGGTCGTGGATGATGTCGAAATCGAGAATCACCGCGTACAGCTTTTGCGATGTTTCGAGCGCGTCCTCGAACTCGTTGCGGCGTCCGTTCAAATGCGTGCTCTTGACCGTAAGAGAACCCGCTGCGGTGGTGATCGCCGCCTCTTGCGCGATGATTGCCGCGTATACGGCGTCCGCGAGGTCTTCAGCGGCCTTGTTGTTGCCCTGCGCCATGCAGTACAGCGCAACGGGGCGGCGCGTCGCGGTCGGCGCGGCTGGGCCGATAGAGTGAAACGGCTGCGAGTCGATGACCTCGATCACAATCGCCGGATAGTCCGTCACGCGGCCCTGATCGGCGTGCATGTCATAGACCCGCGTGCCGACGAGCGATGTCACGCCAGAGACGGTCTGGAGGTACTTGTACAGCGCTTGATAAAGCCTCACGCGGCCCTCCCGAGTGCGTCAAGCGCGGCCTTGACCTTGCTTTCCAGCAGGCGCTTGATACGGTTGCGTGTCTGCGCGACTGCCTTCGAGAAAAACGGGATCGGGCGCGACCCAGGATGCTGCGCTTGCTTCGCAAACCGCTTGAACCGATTGCCGAACGCGAGCATTTTCTTGTTGGTCGGCTTGATCGCGTGCGCCTTGGTGCCGAACTCGACCAGATGCGCGTGCGGTGCGCGAACCTTTAGCGTGTACGCAAAGGCTTGCAGGAAGTTCTTGTAAGCGCGCCCAGCAGCCGCCGTGAGCGACGCGCGCAGCCCGCCAGGGTTGATGTACTTGCCCCGGTAATACGTCGGATAGGGCGCGACTGGCGCGTTTGCGCGGGCCTGCTGGCTGACGATCTGCGCGGCGTCGAGGAGGGCAGATTGCACGTCGCGGCCCTGCGGGATACGCTTCAGCTTTTCCATCTGCTGCGTGAGTTCGTCGAGTCCTTCGATTTTGATCTGCCGCTGTCGCGTCGCCACTAGATCACCACCTCAGAGCACTGCAAGCGCAGCATCTCGTCCAGTTCGTCTGGATTGTTGACGGCGCGGATGTTGAAGTAGCGCGCGACGTCTGAATTCTTGGGGTCAACGTACTTCACGCGCATGTCTGTCGTGATGCCCGCGACGTACCGGATAATCACGTCATGCGAGAGGTCAGTGATCGTCTGCTTTGCGCCGAAGAACTCGCGCCCGCTGCCGCTGCGAATGTTGCCCCAGCATTCGGCGAAAGTTGCCCATGTTTCCGTCCGGTCGCCATTGGAATCGACCGCGACGGTCTTGGACTCGATGAGCAGCCAGTGGCGCAGATCGCCCGCGCGCATTACCAGATTCTCCAGTTGGCGACGAGCGCATCGAAACCCTGCTCAAGCATCTTCGACTCGACCGCAGCCGAATCGCCAACGATCACGCTTTCGCGGTGCGCGTAAAGGTGCCCAGCCATGAGCAGGATGGCCGCGCGAAGGTCGTAGGGTACGTCCGCTGCCGTGGTCCACCCGCACACGAATTGAATTTCGATGGGGTCGAGGACGCGCAGCGTCGTAGATGGCCAGGAATAGCCGTAGGATAGCGCCAGGACGCCGGGATCACGCGAGGTAGAGATTTCCCATGCGTCTGTCGAAAACGTCGTCTGTACGCCCGCTGTGTCGGTGTATTTGACGTGTGTTACTGACTGCAACTGCCCGAACGGCATCTCCATCCGGTCGCCACATGGCCAGTCGTCGCGGAAGGCTTTCCACGTCTGCGTGATTAGCTTCCGGTTGGTGATCTTTTCCGTGTACGCCTGCGCCGCGTAGACATACGGCTGATATTGGATCGCCGGTTGCCCATTCGCGCGGGCGTGCGCCTCCATCTCCGCATCGGTGATGGCGAATCCGGTCGGGCCGGTCACGAGGGAGTAGGAGTAGGTGTTCATGGTGGAGAAAAGTGCGGGGAGGTGGTTGCCTCCCCGCCAAGGAGGAAGAGTGAACGGTCGGAGGGAGGTGGTTAGTCGATGGCCGAGTTGGTCGCAGAGCCACCGAAGCGCGGCTGATACAGCGCAATGGCGATGCCGCCGAGAACCGGCGAGTCAACGACTTCGACGGCCTTCAGGCGAACGTACTTGTAGCCCGCGCTCGCCAATTCCTGCGAGTCCACGGCGACGGCGTAGATTTGCGAGGAGCCAGCGGTCGTCGCAAAGCCAGCGGCGGCGGCGGCGGTCATTGCACCCTGCACGTCGTTCGACGTGATGGCCTTGTAATAAAACGGCACCGCCGTCGTATTGGACGGCGTAACGTCGTCGCACGCTTCGACCGTGATGGTCGAGGTGCCGGTCGTGCCGACGCCCTTGTAGACGAGGAACAGCGCCCCGCCGTGGTTGGAAACGTCCACCACGTCAGAGGCAACAGTGCCCGAAAACGCATCCGCCACCGGGTCGATGCCCTTGACGAAGTGCAGGTTCTGGAGAAGTTCGTAACGCTGCATAAGTTTTCCTTTCGTTTTGGGTTGCGAGGGCGGTGATTAGCCGCCCTCCCGGTGAATTAGGCGCGCACAGCCGTGGTCACAAACGGCGACTGGCTGTTGGAGCCTTTGAACGGAGTGACGGGCTTCTTCACGACCGAGTGGCCGTTGATGTCGTAGCCCCACTTGAAGGTCATCTCGTCGTAGATGAACCGGACGTGCATCGACGAGGCCGACTTCATCCCGCCCTGCGTGGCGACGACATACTTGGACAGGTTCGCCAGAACCACGTCACCCGCGTCTCCCAGCGTTTCCGCCTGCTCCACGATGATAATCGGGTAGCCAAACAGCGTGCCGTAGTACGGCGAACCGGCGGCGTTGTTGTTCGGCAAGAACACCGGCTGTTGGCCGACCGTCATCAGCGGCAACTGTCCGATGGTGTCGCGGTTGACGAGCCACGCGATGTTGTCGCCGGGTTGCGCGTAGAGGCGCGAAAGCATGGCCGTCGCGTTCTCGATAACGAACGTATCGGCGGTCTGCGCGGCCTTCTTCGCCACTTCGACCAGCAGGGCCGAGCCCTCGTAGTTCTGCGTAGCGAACCCGAGGCACTGACCGACGCCCGTGCCGCGCCAGATTTCGTTGTCGATGGTGAAAGCCATCTCCGACGCAAAGGCGTTTTCGAGGATCGCGGAGGTCGCCGTGGCGTTCCGCAGCTGCCGCTCGGAAACGTAGGCGAGGCCTTTGAGCGTTTCCAGCTTCAGCTCGTGACGGCCCAGCTTCGGCTTGGTCGAGGTCGGCGCGTCCGTTTCGGCGGTGCGGTACACGCGAACGCCACCCCAGCGGGAGCCCGTCGCGCGGCTTGTCTCGTCGATATACGGAATCTCAACGCTGTCGTTGCCTTCCGCAATCGGGATCTCGAAGCACAGCGGCAGGATCTTCGCCGTCTCACGGACGCGGCCCAGCAGCGCCGTCGAGAACTGCGTGCCCACGAGGTAGCCGCCGTCAGCGGGAACCGTCGTATTCATGCCGGAGGCCGCGAGGTTCTGCTCAAACAGGCGCTTATCTACCTGACCGCCGAGGCCGTGGAAGGCACCGGCAGGCGACTGCGCGTAGGCAACGGCGGCGAGGAATTCACCGAAGTTGCCGAACGGGCGCTTGGCCTCGTTGTCGCTGGTGACGCGAGCGGGCTCGCGGGTCACGTTGGCCTTCGCCTTCGCTTCCAGCGCCTCAACGGCAGACAGTTCCTGCCGTGCCTGCGTCAATTCCGCTTCCTTCGCGTCCACGGAGGCCAGATGGGCAACCGCGTCGGTAGCGGCTTCCGTGGCCTTCAGCAGCGCTTCATATTCGCCGGAAAGCGCGGCGATGCGATCCTGAAGAAGCTTTTTCTTCATGGTTTTCTCCTTCTGCCTTTCACGGCAGTTGTTGGTAAGGTTCAGCGACCGAGGACGCGGTAGCGGCGGGCCTTGATAGCCAGCGCCAAACGCGCCTTTTGTTCGCTGTCATCTGCGCCGTGACGGGCAGAAAATTCACGGGACCGCAGGCGTTCCAGCCGTGGGTCCATACTCAAAAACTTCGCGCCAGGGTCAGCGCCAATCGGGACCACGCTGATTTCGAACGGTTGCCACGAGGTCGCCATGTAGTGCTTACGCTTGGCCTTCTTGTCCTCTTCGGCGAGTTCGATTTTGTTGATCTTGACGCCCATCGAAACGTCGCGAAGCGTGCCGTCCTCGATGCGCTGCCAGATCGGGTCCACGTCCTCAGCCTCGGAAAACCGAAGCGTTGCCACGTAGCCACCGGCTTCGCGACGGGGGTTTTCCACAGCGCCAATCACGTCGAGAGCGCTGTATTTCGAGTGGCCATTGAGGACGCGACCACGGGCGATCAACTCCGACAGGTCCGCGCCATCCATGGAGAACGACAGGTCGTAGGATTCGTCCGTCCACCAGTCGTAGCGCTCGACCTTCGCGCCGGAGTAGAACAGCACGTCGCGGCGACGCGGCTCTTTCGCTTCGTCCTCAGACAGCGAGGCGACGAGGTAGCCAGGTGCCGCTTGGATTGATTCGAGTAGTTCAGTGCTCATTGTCCCCGCCTATGCGATCAGTTTCAAAAACTCTTCTTCCTCAACCAGCCACCGCGCCCGCTCGTATCGCGCTTGCGCCCCCTGTGCTTTTTTCAACAGGATTGCCACAGAGCCGCGCCTCGATACCGACTTACTCACTCGCGCATCAGCCACGAGCGATAAACGCGCTCCCGTCGCCGCTGGAGCCTTGACGACGGAAACCGGAGAGGTGCCGCCAAGGGTGGGTCCACCGCTGCCCTCGTAGCGGAAAATCGACCAGTATGTCGTGCGCCAGATCGGCGCTTGCTCTACCCGCCGAATCCACCACGATCCGCCGCTGCCAGCTTGCTCCTGCTCCTGCTGCGGTGTGGCCTCGACGTACTGTGTCGCCGCTGCGCCGCCAACCGTTACGCCGCCAGTTGCTGCGTACGGGTACTCAGTCGCGCCAGCCGATAGATACGATGTGTCCGCAGCGCCAGCTAAAACCGTGCCGCCAGACGCCGCTGGAGAGTACGTCCTCGCCAGTACCGCCGAGCCGCCGAGCGTCGCGCCGCCCGATACGGTCGCGGTGTAGACCGCGATCTCTGATGTTGCCGCCGCGCCGCCGAGCGTTACGCCACCGGACACTGTGGCGATCAGCGTGCGGGCGATGACCGCAGTTCCGGCCAGCGACGTTCCGCCAGAAACCGTTACCGCGTATGTTCTTGCAAGAGCCGCCGCCCCGGCCAGCGTTACGCCGCCACTGGGCGAATAGGTGTATGTCGTCGAGCCGCTGACATACTCGGTAGCCGCTGCCCCGGCCACGACCACGCCGCCGGAAACCGACGCCGTGAAAACCGTCGATTTCGAGGTGGTCGCCGCTCCGGCGAGCGCTACACCACCGCTGGCGATCCAGTATTGCGTGATGCCGAACAGCTCATTGCGCGAAAGATTGCTTTTTGCTGTGTCGGCATTGCCGAACTCATGGTTGCGCTGGATCGAGGTGCTGCTGATCGGAAGCGCTGGGTAAAGCTCTACATTGCGAGCCACGAGTTAGCCTTGGGCGTAAACGATTGATCCGGTGATATTGGTGGCCGTCGTCCCGGTCGGCATGAAAAGCAGCTGAGGCACGGTGTTGTCGTACAGCCGTGGGAATCCGCCCGTGAAGGCGTCGATCTGCGCGCCGACGTTGGCCGTGGTGAGCGGCAGTTCGGCGATCACGCGATACGCGACCAGATGGATAGTGCCGCCGCCGTAAGAGGTGCCAAGGGTCAGTGTCTGGATCGAACGGATACCAGTATCACCGGCCTGCAATTGGAACGGCACAAAGGTACCCGCGACAGCCGTAGCCGGAAACGACGAGATAGTGGCCGTGCGCGACCCGGTACCCGCATCATTGGTGTACGTAAGGGTCGTGTTTGTGACTGCGCCAGCATTCGTTGTAGCCGTCGAAACCTCGATAGCGACTAGCACACCGACTCCGTTCGTCGAGCCGTTTCGGTCGCGCGCGGGAAATGTGGCAGATGTGATCGTCTGCCCGGTGGTGGTCGTCTCAGCGATGGTGTCGTTGTGCCAGAGACGATCAATCAGCACCAACTTCCCCGCCGTCGTCGCCGAGGCTGTTAACCGAGCGAGATAGGTATTGCCGCTCACTGGATTAGTGAACGGCAACTGCCCCGCGTAGCTGGTCAGCGCCGCACCGGAAAGCGCCTGCGCGTTAGCCGCCGCCGCACCAGGACTGCCGGAGACGTAAAACGGCGTGTAAAAGATGCCCGCCGCCTCCATCGTCGCGCCGACTTTCAAAAAATCAATCGGCGGCTGAAGGCCAGCGAGCAGCCCGTCTGTCGTGGTGATCGCCATGTTAGCTCGCGGTTATCGTCGGCGTGATTTTGATCTGGTCGCCGTTGTTGGCGATGTTGTACGGGCCGTCAGTAAATCGCTCGGCGGCAACCAGCGTGCCGCTACTGGCCTGCGTGAGATAGTAGCCGTACACGTTGCCCAGCGCGCCCGAAAACGTGAAGGTCTGCTGTGCGTAGCTGATCGAGCCACCGCTGGCTGAACCCCACGATGCGCCCGTTAGCGTGATTGCGCTGTACCCGTTGCCGCTGGCCTCCGTGTAGGTGCCAGCCGTGTCAGATTCGCCGGGCGTCGTGTTGGACGTGTAGAGACGCAAAACAAGATTCTGCGGCGCGGTCTTGTTGACGAGGGCTTCGAGAACGATATTCTCGCCAGCGTCAGGAAATACGATTGCCATTTAGTCTGACTCCTCGATACCAACCATCGCGCCGTTTTCGTCGCGGATGATTCGCTTGGTTTTGTTCGGCTTAGGAACGTGAACGGTAAGGTTCATCGGCTGGCCAGATTGCGCCATTTGCTGCTGCTGCTGTTGGCCCGCCATATCCACAGGCACCATCGCGCCTTGAACCATGAAAATGTCGCCGCCGTCGTAGCTGTTCAGGCCCTCTTTGCGGCGGATCTCGTTTGCGTTCATCGCCCCGATATTCCGCATCGACGAGTAAAACGACGCCCGCGCCGCAGAATCGCCACGCATAAGCGCGTCGAGGTTGAATTCGATGTACCAGCGGGCCGACTCGCGCGGGCCGAGTAGCTGCATGTTCAGCCGCTTTTCGATGCGCGTGCATTCTGGGCGCACCGTGTCGGTTACCCACTCGATGCCCTGGTGCTCGATGTTGTTGTTCGTGCTGCGGTCGAGGTCGCCGATTTTGTGCGGTGGAACACGATAGCCGCGCGCGATTTCGGCCACGCCGAACTTGCGCAGCTCCAGAAACTGCATATCGCTGTGCTTGATCGGCACAGTCTTGATTTCCATACCCTCTTCGAGAATCCCGAGACGGCCCGCATTGCGGACGCCGCCGAACCGCTCAAGCATGTAGTTAAGGATTCCCTCTTTGGTCGAGGTCGTCAGCTTCTGCGGGTGCGAGATGTAGGCGGGCGGGATGCCGCCCTTGGTGAAGAAGTTCACGCCGTAGGCTTCCGCCGCCGCCTGACCCTCGATAGAGTTCCGCATACACTCAATCGGGCTCATGCCCTTCAGCCGGTCCACGCCGTTGTAGCCGCGCCCGGGGATATGCAGCAGGTCGGACGAAACATACGTCTCGGTCGTGCCGTTGTTGCGATAGGTGTAGACAATGATCCCGGTTTGGCGGTCGCGCGAAACGTCCATCAGTTCCGGCGTCAGCGGATGGAGCGCGCTGACCTCGTTGCGCCCGTTGGTTTCGATGCGCGCGTAGAAGTTGCCGTCGATGCACAGATCTTGCTCGACCGTCTGCCAGAATTCAAAAGCAGACATGTAATCGTTGGGCGAATCGTGCAACAGGCGATGCAGCGGGTGGTCGCGGTCGATGCTGCGGTTGTCGCCGTCGCGGCGGTAAATGTTGCACGGCAGCGAACCGATCGTTTCAGACCGCAAAGAGACGCAAGCAGCCACCGCATTGATGCGAAGCGCGGTGTCACCGCTGGCGAACTGCGCGATATACGACCCCATTGGACCGCTCACGGGCGCGTACCAGAAACCGTCGTCGGGAGGAGGAGTAGCGCCGAGCTTGACTAGCATTTTTCCGAAGGTGTTCATTCAGGCGCGCCCCGTGTCTCCCAAATACTTTTGGGCTGCGCGTCTCGCACCGCGAGCCCTAAAAACCATGCGATAGCGCCGTCAATCTTGGCGTCGGCGCGTTCTTTCGTCGGATAAATCATGTCGCCGCGATTGCGATGGGCGACGACGTTGGAAATCATCCACGTCATGACCGGGTTGCGGTCGTGCTGGAACTTGCCACCGAGCACGATGGCCTCGGCGTGCTTCATAGGCTCCGAGAAGTTCGCGGTGGTGCTGCGAACCTCGACCATCGGGAACCCGTCGTTCAGAAGCTGCTGCGGAATCACCCGGTCGAAGCCAGGGTCGTATCCGATTGCGGCGGGGTTGTATTCCTTCGCCAATTCCGCGATCTCGAAGCGGACGCGCTCATGGTCGAGCACGTTTCCGTCAGTGGCCGTCAGGTGATCGTTTTCGGCCCAGCCTGAGTAGGCGGCGTTGTCGGATTCGCTAATGGCGTCTTCGGGCAACCAATGCCGCGTGAAAAGCCGATACTCGCCGTCGCGGTGGAACAGAATGGCGAGGCTGGCGATGTCCGTCTTGCTGGCGAGGTCGAGGCCGAAAACGCAGTCCCAGCCCCGATAATCCTCAAGCTCAATGTCGCGGCCCGCACGATCCCAGGCCAGCATGTCCATCCAGGCCGCGTCGGCGTTGACCCAGATGTTGTGGCGCTTGGTGAGGTAGTTCGGCTGCGCGCTGGCGACGTGCGAGGCCTTGCGGGCCTGCCGCCGAAGGTCGTCGAGGTAGACCGATACGCCAAGGTTCGGGTTCGACTTGAGCCATACCGACTCGTCCTGCCAGTCGTCGCCGTCGTCGAGCGTGTAGATCAGTCCGAAAAACGTGTCATCGACCGCGCTGTCGCCGTCAATCTTGTAACCCAGCCCGCCGTGCTGGTGAAGCGTAGCGTTCAGGATGCGGGTGAGGTATCCACGAATCTCGTAGCAGATACCGGCGCGGTTGCTACCAGCGGTCGTAATTGCTGCAAGCAGCGGCTGGGACCGCGCGCCGGTACCTGTTTCGAGCACGTCCCAGACCTCGCGGGTCCGGTGCGCGTGTAGCTCGTCCACGATGGCCCCATGCGGACTAAGGCCGTCCAAGGTGTTCGCCTCGGCGGAAAGCGCTTTGAGATAGCTGTCGGAAGACTCAACGGTGACGGAATCCTTCCAACATGTGATGCCAAACCGCTCGCGGAACTCTGGCTCCTTTTGAGCCATCGACTTAGCGGCGTGGAAAACGATTTTCGCCTGGTCACGAGTCGTTGCCGCGCTGTAGACCTCGGCCCCGCTTTCGCCGTCGCACGCGAGGAGGTAGAGAGCGATTACGGCGAGCAGGGTAGACTTGGCGTTCTTGCGGGCGACTTCTAGGTAGAGCGTTCGGAACCGGCGGCGACCATCGGCGCGTTTCCAGCCGAACAGGCAGCAGAGAACGAATGTCTGCCAGTCCTCCAGCTTGATTTTCTCGCCGCGCCGCGCCCATTCGCCTTTCGTGTGCGGCATCGCCTCGGCGAAGAGGCACACCCGATTAGCGGCGGCGGCGTCAAACGTGAACTCGCCCGCCGCCATGTCGTCGAGATGGCGCTGGCAGGCGGCTTTAACCCATTTGCAGGCGAGGATTTCGCCAGATACAACTTTGGCGGCGTAGGCGTTGGCGCGGTCGGCGTAGGTTAGCCCGTTGCCAGTTCGTCCCATACTGTGCGAGGTTTCGGTTTCGGCGGCGCGGCCACCTTCGATTGCGCTGCCGGGGTCCGGCCCAGTTGCATCGCCAATGAGTGGAACGTCTGCCGCTCCGATGCCGTCATCACCCGCGTACCGGCTACGTCCTCGCGAAAGCGCCCGTAGAGCGTGCAGTAGTGCTCAAGGGCCTCACGGTGCCCGGAATTGAGAACGGGGCTGTAATCGGCGTCTGCGGTGATTTCAAGCCACTTCTCGCGGGCGTGGGCTTCGAGGTAGTCGGGCGGCGCGCCGATGGCCCCGGTGATCTTCGGCTCATTGGCGCGGGCGCGAACGCGCTGCGGGTCGTGCTTTGCGGAGCCGTTCGCTATCAGAATCGGCGTCGGTTTCCGTGGGCGTCCCATGCGGTTTGGTTATAGTGTTTCGTCGCAGTATTATCTGCGGTTATGAATATCGCGGAGCGATGCGCGTGAT
>Ga0208644_1000604_pt1 | contig 31715 bp, 47 predicted proteins | sample VirMetDEL_Nov_18_FD_184517 | JGI IMG/M metagenome (GOLD analysis project Ga0208644, IMG submission 184517) | Aqueous microbial communities from the Delaware River and Bay under freshwater to marine salinity gradient to study organic matter... | ecosystem: Environmental > Aquatic > Marine >...
TCGTTTGCGGCGAAGTGGCACGGCTCGAAGAAAGTGATGTTCTATTCGGATCATCACAACGGGCATGAGGAGATGGTGCAAGCAGCGCATGAGCTTCTGTCGGCTGCGGATGCTTTAATCCACTACAACGGCAAAGCGTTTGATGTGAAACATTTGCAGCGAGAGTTTCTGCTAGCAGAGTTGCCGCCAGCGTCGCCGCACGTTGACATTGACCTGCTGCGGACAGTGCGATCCCAGTTCAAGTTCCCGTCAAACAAACTAACGCATGTGTCGGAAGCGTTGGGGATCGGCAAGAAGACGCCGCACACCGGGTTCGACCTGTGGCGTGACTGCATGATGGGCGACGACAAAGCTTGGGCGCTCATGAAAAAGTACAACATTCAAGATGTCAGGCTCACGGAAGAATTGTACGACCGTCTTTTGCCGTGGATACCTAACCATCCAAACGTCGCAGTATTCGATGAGGCTCCCGATGCGTGCCCGCAATGCGGTAAAGGCCCGATGGTTTCCAACGGTCTTAGACGGTCGAAGACGATGGTGTATCGACGCCTATGTTGCAATGCGTGCGGGTCGTGGGCACGCAGCCGTGTTGCAGAACCGTCTGCCCGACCTGACTATGTGTAGTTATTAATTCGACTTACAGCGTGGAAACTTTCAAGAACACGAATACGTTCTTCGTGATCTTCGATTGTTTCTTTTAGATGGTCGAAGTTTTGCTCGCTCTTACCTAGCTGTACTTGTATTTTAATCAATACAAGACTTGCCCAAGAACACCACGCAAGCAGCGCTGATAGCAGTACAAGAATGATTGTTTGAGCGTCCATCGGGAAAGAGTAACATAACTGTTACTTACATAACCAGTGCTGCCAGCCACCTTCTGCTGCTTCTAAAGCCAACCATGCGGATACATAAATGTTAGCGTAAGGATCAAATACATCAGCTTCAGGCAATCCTGCTCTAGCTGCACGATCAGGCCAGAACCGTGTCAAATGCTGCATCAAACCTGACGCACTGCTGTTTGGGTTCTTTGCGTCAGGCAACCCAGCAGATTCACATTGCATAATACGCAGAAACCGGTGAACATCATCATCGTTACCGCCCCATGCGTACACGGATTCTGTAACTATTGGCCTCCAACGTTCAACGTTATCCCAAAAAACAGGTTTAACTGTTGTAGTTGTAGTTGTGGGCATGGCCGGAATCGAACCGACTCTCCCTGTCGAAAGAGAAGGAAGCTGATAAGCGTAGGACTTGCGTCCGTCATCCACTTTAACCACTTCTTTCTTTAGCCTTTCAACAGAGAAACCAACTTTCATGCCCTCTGGAGAGAAATCAGTATACAAAGGATCATCTTGAGCGCAACTCGTTATCAACATAACAACGCATAAGCTTTGCAGCAAACGCAGCATCCAAAACCGCCACCTCTCCTACCTCGGAACCCGTCTGAGTTCTGCGGTCACCGTGGATAGCGAACAACACGAACGGTCTGTTCGCTGCCACCCTGCGCAATTTCGGTATCCAGTCGAATAGCATCCACCGCTTTGCAAATTTAACTTCGACCACAAACGGTTCACAATGAATGTCATGACTTTCACGAGACGATTCGGTTCGGTGTGCATCACTAAACCCCGCTCTCTGCAATAGATCAAGGATTTCGTTCTCACCTTTAGTTCCTTTGTCTCTTGCTTTGCTCATTTCGTTCCCTTTGCAAACGCCGACGCGTTCGACCAGAAGTCCCACCGTAAACGCCAATACTAAGATGATTGTTCAAAGCGTAGTTTAAACACTCTTCAGTCACTGAACACTGACTACACACTGTTTTTTCAGCTTCGCTAGCTCCATTGCCACCACGAGAAGGAAAAAACAAATCAACAGGAACATTGTTCTTGCGACAATACGCTTCTTCCATCCACTCTACATTGGTGTCATCTAAACCCAAAGGTAGAAAGTTAGTTCCGTTTTGTTGCATTATTTACTCCTCATTGTCATGATGCGGATATGAACGTTCAGGCCATACTCCAATTGCTTTTTGGCACGCAGGTGGAAATTTGCAATCAGAGTCGCCACAAACCGGACACGAACTAGGTTCGTAATCATTCATTGGTTTACTCCTTTGTTGTTAGTTGGTAAAATAAACTCATGTTTACAAAAGCTTTTATGAACGATTGTTTGGAACGTGCTCTATCAACTTTTGCTCAATCTTTTGTTGCCCTTGTCGGCACTGATGGTGTCGGCATCCTTGATGTTGGCGTGGTGGACTCGCTAATCGCATCACTGGCAGCAGGTCTACTTGCTGTTCTTAAAGCAGTAGCCAACGCAAAACGAGCTGCTGCTTAACATGGCTAAAGTTATTCCGTTTAAAGAATGGACTAAACGAGGCCGCTGGCGATTCACATACCCGTTTCGAGGCCCAGCAAAAGGCGTCGTCGTCCACCATTCAGTAACACGTCAACTAACTTCAGCAGTTGAATCTGCTCGTGTAGTTGAAGAAGTAACATACAAACGTGGTTCATTCGCCATGATCCCTTACAGTTACTTGCTTCACTACGACGGCACGATCCTAGAAGGCAGAGCTAACCGGTGGCGTAACGGGGCCAACAGAAACGATCTTCGTCGGCTTAGCTTGTCAAACAGTAATACTATTTCTGTTTGCATTCCTGGTGACATGCGAAATGACAAGATCACAACTGCTCAACAAGCTGCATTCCAGTGGCTGTTGAACGACTTGAAACGTCGCAACATAATCACTCCAGATGCAACAGTTGTACCTCATAATGCTTTAGCAAATACTCTTTGCCCATCCTTTAATGTTCAAGAACTTTTGCTTGACAATAAAGAATATGAAACTGGAGGAGGTGACGAAATGAAAATTATTAACGACCCCGAAAGCAACCGAATGTTTGCTGTCTGGACTCATGAAGGCACTACTATCGTTCGTGAATACGTCTCATACAGAGGTCCAGAATTTGGTGAAACTATGCCTGGATTTGCTTACATTATTGATGAGCAAATCAAGAAAGGCAACATTAAGAAAGCTTAATCGTTGTCAGTTTCGTCTTCGTTCATGTCTAAAATATCTGGGATACCAAACGGTGCAATTTCTAAAGCCAAATCGGTAATAGTAGAACACACCGCAGAAAATTCTACCGACGTTAGAAGGTTAAGACGCTCTTCTCTGTAGATAACAACTGGAGCGTCACTTACGGGATTCCAAGCGACACAAAGTAGAATATCTAAATTACTTGTGTCAGCATATTCGCTATTCACTTGGTTCTCTTTCTTTGAAAGTAGGTTTGTTAACGATTTCGTCAAGACATTCAATTTGTTTATCACCACGTCCATGCGGTTTACAAAAAGAATAATGAGCAATACCTGAACGAGTCGGTCCACCACAGTCATAACAAACTTTACTGTACGGATCGTACAAGTCACGGCTTTTGTAAGACGACGCTCGCGAAACAACTTCTGCAAGTGACGGCGGGAACTTATCGCCTTGCTCTGCAAACGATTCAATAGCACGATTCATGTCTGCGTAAGGAATATCACCGGCGTGTTGCGCCCACTCCATAGCAGTCTGCGAAGTTACTTTGAAAGGATTGCCCCACAGTTGCTTCATCTTGATAACGAGAGCTTCAGCATCTGATTTAATCAAAGATTGCTTCTTCCATTTCGCTCCAAGCAACATACAAATCTCCAATTTGTTCACAAATAGAGTTTGTGTGTTTGTACAACAGCATCCAACGTTGACGTTCTTCGTTTTGACTAGCCGTTGCTGCGTACCTAAACATTTCAGCTAGCTGCTGATAATTTTCCATACTTTGCATTGTGTCTTCTGGCAGTTCCATAATTCTCCTTTAAAAAGATAAAGGGGCAAGCCACGACGAGATCAATCGTGACTTGCCCCTTTCTTCCACAACAGTGTTCAAACAAGGATGTAACCCTCACCCCGTTCGGAATTCTCCTCCGACTCTATTCTGTTATGGGGTACGTTTCTTCAACTCGCGTTTAACTCGCTTGATCCAATCAGTTGGTTTCTCGTTAGGCAGAATATCTAAATTATTGCCCAACTTTCGCAAGGGTTCTGGATCAAATATCTTTTTAACTTGCCCCATTAGAAAGGTTCATGCCCTTGAGGGACAACAGGTGTAGCACCAGGAAAGCTAGCGACAACGTCTGCTGCTCTATTCAACGGAGGACGAACCATCGTAGCCATATCCCAAACATTGCACTTCCAACCCATCTTAGGCTGGCCGTCCTTGTTGACATACGAATCAGAAACAAACTTGCCACGAATAATAACTCGCGTACCCTTCCCTGAAGACTTAGAGTATTCTTCGCCTTCAGCAGTTGAGTTGTTCTGATCCGGCCACACAGTTAGATCAACAAACGTAGTAGGATCATCCTTCTTCAAAGAATACGCCAAAGCATTCTCGAAAATAATTTTGTCTTCACCGTTTACCTGCACATTCTTTGCCACCCAATCGCGACAAAGGTTTCCGTGCAGATAACCAATACCTTCACTTACTGTCATTATCATTTTCCTCCTGCGCCATATTATCTAGCACATAATTTTCTTGTGACCAGAGATGCAAGCCAACGCCTACCCTCATTGCACAACGTTTAACCGCATCAGATACGGCGTTCTTCAAGTTTGAACCATTGTTAGGACCAGGACGTTCCACATCTCCAGCCTCTTCAATAACAACAGTTTCGCCATCAATCATAAACGTACAACGCAACACACACCCTTGCAAAATATGGTCTGCGTTGTAAATAATTTGCACAACCTCTTGCGAAACAGGGCCAACCTTTGCCAACAGAATCTGCTGAATATCAGCATGAGAAACATAATCAGCCTGAAAACCACCAGGCTTTGTTTTCACATACGACTTCGGAATTCGTTTAACAAGATTAGCAAGCTGAGGACCAAACGAACTTGACATGGTTACAGGCGATCTGCCTCAACCTCGTCAAGATAATGCTCTTCTTCAAGCGCCAACTTCAAACCCTGATGAATAAAGTGCCTAGCTTGAGCAGTCATTGAACGATCCTGCTTTTGTGCTACTGACCTCAAAGTTTCTTTGACGAGATTGTCAATTGGCACAATCATCTGCGCATCAAAATTCTTACTTCTAGTCATTTTATTTTCCTCCTCTGTAACTGAGTTACAGATTAACCATGTCAGGGCCAATCCCATAACACGAACTGTTAAACAAACAATAACGGCACTCCCAATGAGCACCCTTCTGCGGACGACCATACGGGCCAGCAACCTCAACCGTCTTCAAACGGCTCAACCCCTTCGCATCACCCGCTTCATCAAACACAATCGGAACAGCAACAGCGTTCTTCTTCAACGCTTTATCTACACGCTTAAACCGAGACAACTCAAACGCAACAACTTCTTCAACAGTCTCATTCTCGAACACTTCATCACTCAACAGAAACTCATGCTGCAACACATCACCAGCACGAATCTTGTCACGATACGAAGTTTCTTTAGCGATATAAACAATCACAATTCCTTTAGCATCCAAACCCTGAGCATACAAACCAGCTTGCGCTACATGCTCACGCTTTGGCGCTTCTCTAGCTAACTTGTAACCATAAGCAGACGCAGATTTGAACTCTACAACAACCTTGTTTCCATCTTTATAAGTCACAACAAGGTCAGCAGAACCTGACAAATCAACACCCAAATGACGACAATCAACAGGCACTTCAAGGTCAACAGTCACACCACCAACAGCGGCTTGTGTAACAAACGCTTCCTGCACAAACTCATGAATGCTTGTACCCATATGAAACGCCAACAACGTATTCATATCTGGTGATTCAGACTGGTCAAACTTGACAGCTTTAAACCACCGTTGACGCTCACAAATCCCAGCATCAGACACACGATGAACAGTATTCAACGCAGTAGGTTTCGGCCCTTCATCGTTGAACTTACGCAGTTGACCTGCATAAATAATGCCTTCGGCATCAATCAACTCGCTCTCCTTTTGTTTCGTATACGGGACCTTTCACTCGGACGAGTCCCGCCCCAGATACCGTAGTCAGCATCCCACGGATCTATTGTATCAAGCCTCCACTCCAAACAGTCGTCTTTCACCGAACAACTTTTGCAAACTTCCATCGCTCTTGTAGCAGTCGTAGGGTTAAAAAATAAATCAGTATCAATCGACTTACACGCAGCCTCAATCATCCAAGCCATATCCTCTAATTTCCTCATGCACAAATGCTACTGCCCGGTTAGCAAACTGTTCTTCTATGGGTTTGACTTTCTGCAAACTAAACAACACTGTCGTGTGATGTTTCCCAAACGCATTGCCAATCTCATAAAGCGACCAATCCAAATGACGCAACGCTAAATAAACAGCACGCCTAGCTCGAACAGCCCGCTTACTACGAGAATTAAACAACTGCTGATCGCAGAAACCAAACCGCTGATTTATGTAACGAACTACATAATCTAGTTCAGTCATTGCTTTTATCAACTTTTACACACAAATTTTCCCATGCATATTCAGCTTCGTAAATGTATTCCAAAGCATTCGTCATAGCTAACTCAACCCAAAGCGGGCGAGGAGTCGTTGCATCAGGGTATGCCTCCTGCAATTCATCCAAAGCTTTCTCAACAAGTTGGCTCAACGTATTAACTATCTCTGCTGTTTCATGCAAATTTTTAAGCGTTTTGTCAAGAACTACATCCAAATTAACCATCGTTAACTCCATGCAGTCGAACTACATCCCAAGAAGAATCATCAGCAGTTTTCATCTCACCCCAAGTGATAGCTTCATGCTTATTCATAAACGGGCCATGAACTTCAAACCCAGTACTAACGTCTCCAATAATCGTGCACCACGAATCAGGAAACTCGACATCCTCAAGCAAAGTGCTCAAGTACTCCAACATAGATTCATTACGCATTACTCTTCCTCCTCAATATTTTCTTGATTTGCAACTACGACAAGACGCACCGCTTTTGGTTTGCAATCAGGACAATGCGCATCAGCAAACGTCACACCATCCCAATCCCTGTACTCATCAAACGACCACTCATAATTTTCGTAGTCGTCCACTAATACATCAGCAGACTGCCACGCACCACTAAACTCAGTGCTATAACAGCCATCACACCGCAAAGCCCAACCTTCCGTTGGACCTTCAAACTCCAAACCCATTATCTTCTCCTTTTGTTAAAAGAACAAAGACGGGGGGGCAAGGTTAACCACGCCTTGCCCCCCCGTTAACCATGCTTAGGCGTCAACCAAGTCGCTAACCATCTTAGTTGCCTTAGCAGTCATCGGGAAATCATTGTTGATGAACTTCGTCATCATGCGCTGATCCCGATTCTTGTCGTGACCATGATAATGCTGCTCGTACTCATTAACAGCCTGAATAGCATGAAACGCAGACTGACGAGGAATCGTACCGTTCTCGTTATGCCAAATGTTTTTCAACATGACACGCGTTTCTGCCGCAGCATTCTGCGCACGCGTATTCGACTGCACCCAATCGCCACTGACAGGATGCACTTTGTACGTCGCATGAACAGGCATCTGAATAAGATCAACAAGCGTATCAAACTGCCGATTCGTAAACTCTGTATCAATCAGCCGCATAATCTCCACGTCCATCTCATCAGCCTTACGATACGCAGACTCCAACGCATACCGAGCATCAGACAAACGATCCTGAGCAGACGCAGTGTGCTTAATCGACCAGCGCATCTGCCCAAGCCGAGTAGCCAAATCATACGTGTTCTGACACACAACACGAACATTGACCACATAGACAACAAAATTGCCAGTGCCATGATGCGCAGCCACAAGCAAGAAACGCTGAGTAGCCTCTTCAGTGTTCTTAAACGCCAAAGACTCGCCAAGATCAAGCAACATCCAAGCCATAGACGAATTGAACATCGTCCCAGCAGTCACAACCGGCAAATCCAACGGCTCAACAAGCCGAACAATCTCACTGTTCTGAATGATCTCATAACGATCAGACACAATCTGAGGCTGCTTGCCAATCGACTCATACACAGGACCGCCATCAATGTCGTCAAAACGCATACGAGAAAGCAGATACCTGCCATCAATAGGCTGATACGAGTCACCATTCACAATCGTTCGCTTCATGATCTCATAATCAAGACCACCAAGCTTATAAGCGCTTGTCGGCGTCAACACCGTGTCATCAGGCAGAACCAAGCCTTTCCGATGCCACGGCGTCTCACCAACAGACACCATCATTTCAGGGATTGCACCCATTATTCCCACTCTCCTTCATTTCTGTAATGTTCGGCCATAGTTTCAGCAACATCTAACTGTATTGCTTCTAGATATTTTACATGGTTAGGTTGTTTTACCTTGAAGTAAAGCTCATCAAAAGTCAGAAGGGTCACACGATCAAGCGCCTGCTCAACCAAATAATCCCATTCCTCTTGACGATCAGCCATAATCTGAGCCAAAGCCTCATCGTATTTGTGCTTGGCTTTTTCACGGGACTTGACTAGTTCAGCCAAATCATGCTTGTACTTCTCATTGCTAGTACTCACTACACTCCTTAACTGGTAACGATACGGGTGGGGTATATTTGATAGTGAATTACTCCAGTACAAAAGAGACGGGTCATGGCCTTGCCCAACCATGACCCGTCTCTTGTTAGTAGGGCAGTTTTACCTCATGCCCAGGAGGTGGGGGGATCTATTCTGTTCTAAGTGCCAGAATCACAAAGAACATCAGCATCAACCATCCAAGCCCTGACATTAGAACGGCTCCAACAGGAAGTCTTCAAAGTCAGGCGAACCTTCCTTTTCGATTGCGTGGTCTAGCAGCAACTGCGACAGATAGTTGGCTAGTTCGTCAGCCTCACGCCAATTCATCGTCAGGTACTGCGTCATATAGGTGTTGCTTACCTGATCGTGGATATCCCAACGCATAGTAAACGCTGAACCGTTACGGTCAAATGAAAGATTCATACTGCTCTCCAAACTTGTGTGGCCCAATCGTCAATCATGCTGACAATCATTTGTGCCTCTTGACTGCGTGCGTTCAATTCCAACAGGAACTCGTCGTTAGGCCCAAAGAACCTGACCGAAGCGTTAAGCCCATCAAAATCAACCAGCTCATAACTGGCAAGGTCAGAGTACTGAATCATCAGCATCATCCTCCGGGTAGAATTCGGCCCACTCGTCAGCATCTTCTGTTTCAGCCGTTGCCTCGGCGAGTCTCTTGTCCTCACGGTAGATGGCCGCTGCACTGAGTATGTGGTCAGCCAAACTGACAATTCCCCATTCATCTGTCATGAAGAACGTGACGCTGTTGTTACCGAAGCGCACGGTAGCCCACGTTGCATACTCGTTACCTCCAACATTCACCACCGGAGATTCTCCGTCAGTGTGCATGTTGATACTCGTTGATCCATAACCCATTTTGTTTCTCCTTTGTTAGCGATTACTAAAGCGACTCATCCGAACAGGCTTCGCACCAGAAACCCAAATCACCAAACGGATTGTTTGGACGATTCGCAATACAGATCTCTCTGTGCTCAACGCTGCTGTCAGGCCAAACAACCTGAACAAAAGCACCACTTGTATACCGAATCCAATCCGCCGGAGTCACCTCCGTCGAATAAGTTTCAGCGCAATTCACACAAATTGCTTTCAAATCCATTTTTGTCCCTCCAATTTTTTTTAACTTGTATGCCAATCGGTATCGTGATAGTGAGTCCCGCGGGGGGGCGGCGCGCACATCCCGGCTCGGCGTGCGAGCGGGCCGGCGCCGTGGGGGCACCCCGTTGCTGTCGGCCCCGCCCCGTTGGGGACGGCCCCTCGTGCGGCGTCGCCGCGTACACGACGGCGCCCCGACCCGTGCGGGCCGGGGCACCTGCGCCTCCTGACGGATCAGATCAGGTCGATGATGTCGTCTCGCTCCTCGATCTCGCGGGGAGTGTTGATCGGAATCAGGGCGAGAGCCAGCGGCTCCAGGACGTCCTCGGCGGCGGTGAAGTCCGGCACCTCGAAGTACCCTGAAATCCTCGGAGCTTCCGAGTGGCCTTGCCCCATCTTGTAGGTCTTGACCGTGTGCGTCACGACCACGAAGGTGCGTTCCACTCCGTCGCTCTTGGTGACCTGGCTGACGAAGTACTTGTGGAACTCGCCATCACCGACGGGCAGATCGCCGTGGTGGGGCACGTCGTGGACCCAGGAGCCGTTGACCTTTCCTCCGAAGAGAGTCTTGGCAATCTGGATACCGTCTGTTCCATCGGGGATCACCTTGAACTGGTGGGCGTGGATTCGATCCAACGCCTCCCCGAGGATTTCTTCTGGCAATGCGGTGCTCATCTAGAGCCTCCTTGTTTCGGTTAGGGCCTCACCAAAGCGGGACGGGGGTCCCGTGACACTGTGGCATGCGTCACACCTGCGGAGCGGAGGATTGAGGAGGAGGAGGGAGTAGGAGCCGAGGAGGAGGAGTGAGGAGGAGGAGTGAGGAGGAGCGAGGAGGAGGAGGAATGAGGAGTGAGGAGGAGGAGGAGCGAGGAGGAGTGAGGAGGAGGAGAGAGGAGGAGTGAGGAGGAGGAGAGAGGAGGAGGAGTGACGAGGAGGAGGAGCGAGGAGGAGGAGTGACGAGGACGAGCGAGGAGGAGGACGAGTGAGGAGGACGAGTGAGGAGAAGGAGGAGGACGATTGACGAGGAGGATTGAGGAGGACGATTGAGGAGGAGGATTGAGGAGGACGAGGATTGAGGAGGAGCAGTGACGAGGAATGACGAGGAGCGGCGACGAGGATTGAGGAGGAATGACGAGGAGCTTCGACGAGGATTGAGGAGGAGCAGTGACGAGGAGCGCGAAACGAAGCGGACGGAAGAACCGGAATGAATGGAACGTCGTGCGGAGCGGAGAGACGAGGAACGAGGATCGGAGCGGAGCGCGATAGTGGAATGAATGGAGGTGATGACGGGAGCGTAGTGGAGTGGCGACGAGGAGCGGCGACGACGAAGGACGAGGAGTGGCGACGAGGAATGACGACGAAGGACGAGGAGTGGCGACGAGGAATGACGAGGAATGGCGACGACGAATGACGAGGACGACGATTGACGACGACGATTGAGGACGACGATTGACGACGAGGAATGAGGACGACGACGACGACGAGTGAGGACGACGAGTGAGGACGACGACGAGTGAGGACGAGGAGCGACGACGACGAGCGACGACGACGAGGAGCGACGACGACGAACGACGACGACGAATGACGACGAACGACGACGACGAGTGACGACGAGCGACGACGACGACGAGCGACGAGTGACGACGACGACGAGCGACGACGAGTGACGACGACGAGTGACGACGACGAGGCGACGCCGACCGACGACGACGATTGACGGAGCGGAGCAGGTGTGACGCATGGCATGGTGACACGGGACCCCCGTCCCGCTATGGATGTGGTCCTTAGCGAAACAAGGAGGCTCTAGATGCGCTCCGCATGGCCATAAGAAATCCTCCCCCCCTCCCTTCCCTAAGCCTTTCGTATCCTAGAAACTTTGCTGACCGAGAGGGGAGGCGTTGGATCGAATCCACGCCCTCCAGTTCACAAACAAGACAGTCCCGAAGGGGCGATCGAACGATCCCCGATGGAACTGACGGTATCCAGATTGCCACGCACTCTCTCGGTTGAAAGGTCAACGGCTCATGGGCCCACGACGTGGTCCACCACGAGCGAGATGTTCGTCGGTGATGGCGAGTTCCACCAGTACGCACGTCAGCCAGGGTGCCAAGAGCGACGGTGTGGAATGCAGATTCGTGATCGTGACGCACACGGTCAAGAGCTACAACAAGAAAGGACAGTCCCGTAGGGGCGTTTAAAAATGGGGCAAGGCCACGACGGAAGGTCCGCGCGATTTCAAGGTACTTCGAGGTGCCGGACAGCACTGCCGGTGAGGGCGGTCTGGAGCCGCTGGAATCGTCCTGATTCCGAACTACACTCCCCGCGTGATCGTGGTGCGAGACGACATCAACGGCCTGAGGTGATCCGTCAGGTGGTGCAGGGGCACCGACCCGCACGGGCCGGGGCGCCGTCGTGTACCAAGACGCCGCACTAAACAAGAACGGCGAGCGCAGCGAGCACGAAAACTGGCCGTCCCCAACAAGAGAAAGAAACGGCGAAGCACCAGAACCAAGGGGCCGACAGCAACAAAAAATAACGGGCAGCGTAGCTGCCACCATCAACCGCCTCCACGGCGCCGGACAAGCGAAGCATCGCCGACGGGACCGAAGCCGAAGCCCCTGCCCCCCCTACGCAAGTCTGACGGTGGCTTCCGGGTACGGTTGGTCTGTGCGTTCGGTTTCGGTACCGAGGGATGTGCCGCGCCGCCCCCCCGCTTAAATAATGCTAATCTTTGTGTTTGTTGTTTTGGTTTGGGGGTTTGGTTTGGGGTGTTGTGTGGTGTTGGGTTTGTGTGTGTGTGGACCCCTGGGGTTCCCTCCGTCAGTTTCGGTTGATCGCCGCTAGCAAGTAGCTTTGGTTGCTAGGCCGCAGCCAGTTAAGGACATGCGGCGGCTGCCCCTCTGACGGGCGATCTCTCGGCGGCTGGCCGAGGCACAACTGTTGACCGAGTTGTGTGCGGTGTGGTTGCATTATGTCAGTGGCTTTGTGGGCCGTCAACGTTTATGGGTATAGGTTTTGGCTATGTCCGGTGTTTTGGTGGATGTTTTTCGGAGGGTTGGTGTGCCTGATCCTGGTGGTTGGTTGTTGAAGTGTGGGTCTGATGATTCGGAGTGGGACGATGATGGGTTGGATTGGGGATCAGATTCGGATGTACCGGTTGATTCTGCGTGCGACTTGGAGAACCCGGAGGGGTGCGAGTCGTGTCAGTAAGGAGTGTGCTGTAGCTGATCCTGATTTGTGTATTTGTGTTGATTGTAGTTGTGAGGTTTTGTGATGGCTGTTAAAAAGGCTGTTGTTAAAGAAAAGGAGAAAAAGGTAATGCCTGAGAAGGGTGAGAAGAAGTCTACGGTTGTGAAGGTTGATCGTGTTGAGATGCTTCATTGGAAGAATGTTGCTCGTAGTTTTGCTGTTGCGCTAGGTTGGTCTAAGGAAGATATTGAGAAGGAGTTTGGTAATGAAGAGTAAGAAGAAGCCTGTGAAGAAGGGTTTGTCGAATCCGAAGGCTGCGAAGGGTGCTGCTGCGTCTTCTGCGAAGGGCGGTAATCGGAGTATGAAGGGTTCGTCTGCTTCTGCTGCGAAGGGCGGTAATCGTTACTCGAAGGGTAATAAGAATCGTCCTTTGCCGATGAAGAAGAGTGGTCGGCGGCGCTAATGCCTGCGAAGAAAGACCCGAAGCTTGCTCGGGCTGGGGTGTCTGGTTATAACAAGCCGAAACGCACGCCAAATCACCCAACGAAGTCGCATGTTGTTGTGGCGAAAGGCAAGGGGTGTGAGAACGGCAAAACGATTCGGTTTGGGCAGCAGGGTGTGAAGGGTGCGGGGAAGAACCCGAAGACTGCTTCTGAGAAGGCGCGTCGCAAGTCGTTTAAAGCTCGTCATGCAAAAAATATTGCGCGTGGTAAGTGCTCGGCTGCGTACTGGGCTGACAAGGTGAAGTGGTAGTGGCTCCTCGTAGGGTTGCTAACCCTGGCCCTTCTGCGCGTTATTATCGCCGAAATCCTTCTGCTCGTCGTGTGAAAGCAGAGAAGGATACTGAAGTTAATGCTCGTCCTTCGCAGCAAGCAAAGCGACGCGAGTTGGCGAAAGCCCGACGTGAGCGTGGAATGATGGGCAAAGGCGGCAAGGATTTGTCGCACACTAAGTCTGGTCGGATGGTCCGTGAATCTGTAAAGAAGAACCGTGGCCGTCAGGGAGCAAACGGTAAATCAACGAAGAAGTGAGGGTATATGCCTTCTGGTAGGCACACTACGCCTCAACAATGGGTTCAGTACTTGTTGCTTCGGCGTGCCGGAACATCTATGCGTCAAGCAGCAATAAAGGCTGACGTAAATTATCATTCAGCGCGCGACAACGAATCTGGGCGAACGTCTACTCGTGCATGGCTTCAAGCAAAAGAACAAGTAGACAAAATTGGTGTTTCGGCTATCCCGTCGTACGACGAACTGCCGCCAGAGGTACAAGAAGCCTACGACAACATCGAAGCGTTTGCGCTCAGATTTTTCGGCATAATCCTACAACCCTGGCAAATAGAAGCAACCGAACACATTTTCACACTCCTTGATAGCTCACAGGAAGAATACACAGTAATCAACGCGCCACCCGGCTCTGGAAAATCCACGTTTTTTGCCAAAGTTATCCCAGCCTTTGCCACAGTCCGAAATCGGGCTATCCGCGGAATGATCGGTTCATCTACCCAGCGACTTGCTGAATGGTACACTCGTCGGCTACGCGCAGAATTTGAACGCGAGCATGTTGCCCGTGCAGAATTAAACGATCAAAAACTTGGTTTAGCTGTCGATGCGGAACGCACCATGCAACAAGACTTTGGTGCGTTTAAACCAGACGCGAAAGAAATTTGGCGCGCCGAAGCTTTTACAGTTTTGCAGCCAGACGACCAGCCGCTGTCGCAGAAAGAACCAACGTGGTCAGCGTTCGGAATGGATTCCGGTTTCTTGGGTGGCCGGTTTGATCTGGTTATTTGGGACGACGTGTGGGACCCGCGCAAAATGCGCAACTCTGAATCCCGTGCCGATATGTACCGTTGGTGGGATGAGGTTGCAGAGACTAGACTTGAACCAGGCGGATTGTTTATTCTAAACGGACAGCGGATGTCGTCTGATGACATTTACCGTTACGCTTTAGACAAGAAAACTCCTTTGGATGACACTGAGGTGGAGGGGGGAATGGTGTCTGGGGAGAACCCAGAACGGGATTCCTCCAATCTTGTTGAAACACCCCCCTCCACTGAGTACGAAGAATCGAAGTATCATCATCTGAAATATAAAGTTCATTACGAAGATCGTTGTAATAACGATCATGGAGTAGACGCAAAGCCATATCCAGAAGGATGTTTGCTGTATCCACGGCGGTTGCCGTGGCGCAGAATCCGGCATATTGCTATGCAAACACCTGACCGATACGAAATTTTGTATCAGCAAGAAGATTCTGACCCGTCGTCAGTTCTTGTTGACCCAATGTGGGTTAGCGGTGGGGTAGGTAAAGACGGTGTAGACCACGTTGGTTGTTGGGACAATGACCGCGGGTTGTGGGAGCTTCCTCAATATCTTCCGTCTGATCCGCTTATTGTTGCTTCGGCAGACCCGTCGCCTAGTAATTATTGGGCGTTGCAATGTTGGGCGTACGTCGAAGAATCAAATTATCGTTACTTGTTGGAGTCGTACCGTCAAAAAATGGACGCTCCATCATTTTTGGATTGGAATCATGACAGACAAGAGTTCACTGGGATTGCTGAAGAATGGTGGCAAATATCTAACGATATTGGACACCCGATTCAATATTGGATTGTTGAAGCAAACGCTGCGCAGAAATTCATTTTGCAATATGACCATTTTCGTCGTTGGGCTTCGACGCGTGGTGTCGAACTTGTGCCGCACTACACGCATTCAAGAAACAAAGGCGACCCAAAATACGGAGTTCAAATGCTGGCTTCCATCTACCGTTCGGGCAAAGTACGACTCCCAGGTAAACAAGGTACTGCTGCACGACCGCACTCGTTGCTTCTTGTAAACGAAGTCACAAAATGGAATCCAGAAGGAACAGGGTCTAGGACTGACGACTGTGTTATGGCACAATGGTTTTTTGAACATAATCTTGAAAAAATTTATACACCACAAATAGAATCAGTTCGTCAATGGCGACCTTCTTGGATGGGATAGGTGCGTATGAAATCAGCCGAAGAAATTGTTGAACTTTACTACAATCGCAAAAATGCGCATTCTGGGGTTAAAGAACGAATGCGTCATATTAGGGATCATTACAACGGTGACGTTGTTGTTCCTTTGCCAGAAATTGATTCAACAGAATCTTCTGCTGTAGCAAATCTTTTGGCGCAGGGTTTGGATCAAACTGCAATGCGGATTGCGTCAGTTCTTCCTGACATTGTTTGCCCGCCTGATAATGAGACTTCTAAGCAGGCTCAGAAGTATGCTCAGATTCGTCGCAAAGCTATGTTTGGTTGGTGGCAGAATTCTACGCTTGATCTTCAGTTGGCTAAACGTTCTCGTCATTTGATTGGTTATTCGCAATCTGTGACTCAGATTCGGTTTGATAAAAAGAAGAATGTTCCGACTTGGCATACGCGTGATCCTTTGACAGCGTATCCGTCGAATCTTCGTGGCGTTGATGACATGACCCCGATTGATTGCGTGTTTGGTTATGAACGTTCAGTTGGTTGGGTTCAACAGCATTATCCCGCTCAGGCTTTGCAGCTTATGGGCGGGCCGAGCAATATGCGTTACGAGCCAGACAATCAAATTGAACTAATTGAATATGTCGATAGCGAATGTAATGTTCTTGTTGCTATTAATGAACCGCACGCTAATCAAGGTCATGTTATTCAAGAACTAGAGCGTGTTGAACATTATTTGGATCAATGCCCGATTGTTGTTTCAAATAGGATTTCGTTGGATGGATCTCGTGGACAGTTTGACGGGATTCTTGGCATGTATCAGCAGCAGGCAAAGTTGATGGCTTTGGAAGTTCTTGCTGTGCAGAAGGGCGTGTTCCCTGATACTTGGCTTATTGGCAATGCTGGTGAGCAGCCAAAGATTGTTAACACGGCAAATGGTTTGACTGGTGAAGTTGGTGTAATCCGTGGCGGCACTCTTAGAGATATGCAGTTGCAGCCTGGGTTTATGACGAACCCGGCGATTGATAGGTTGGAGCGTGCGCAGCGTTTGACTGCGGGTATCCCTGCGGAGTTTGGCGGTGAATCCACTAGCAATATACGAACGGGTCGCCGCGGTGACGCTGTGCTTTCTGCTGTGGTTGATTTCACGGTTCAGGAAACGCAGAAAACAATTGCGCGTGCGCTAGAAGAAGAAAACAAACTTGCTATTGCGTTGTGTAAGAAACACGCAGGCAATAAGCCAAAGTCGTTTTATGTTTCGGTTGGCAAAGTTAAGGGGAAGGTGGATTACACCCCGAACGTTCATTTTACGACTGACGACAATGTTGTTTCTTATTCGCAAGCCGGTGCAGATATTAACAACTTGGTTATTGCTGGCGGTCAACGTCTTGCAATGGGAACCATGTCTAAAGAATCGTTTATGCGAATAGATCCTTTCATTGAGGATGTTGAGCATGAAAAGGATTCGGTAACTTCTGAAAAGTTGGAAGAAGCGTTGCTTGCTAGTTTGCAGCAGCAAGCTATGCAGGGTGCTTTGCCTCCTTCTGATTTGGCTCGGATTATGGACTTGGTTTCTAGTGACCGGCTTGAGTTGGCTGATGCTGTTGCGAAGGTTCAGCGTGAAGCGCAAGAGCGTCAGGCTGAACAGGTTGAAGCGACTGCTCCTGAAGCGCAGCCTGGGATTGCTTTGCCGGGTGCTGGGGCAGAGTCGAATGTTTCTCCACAACCTTCTCCACAACCTCCACAAGAAATGGGTTTGCGTGAACTTTTGGGAGCGTTGTAATGCCTCGGAAAAGAAACACTCAAAAAGTTCAGACGGCTACTGGGCAAGAGTATGGGCAAGCAAAGGAACAGGCAGACGCTCAGAAGTTGATTCCGCTTCCACAAAATCCTGACCCGGCAATGCGTCCTGGGGGTTTGCCGTTTGCTCGCCCGACTGAACGGCCAATGGAAACAGGTTTGGGATCTACTGATGTTCCTGACATGCGTATTCCGATGCAGGAAACTGAACGCATGAAGATTCTTTCGGTTTTGCCGGTTTTGTCAGAGATTGCGTCGTTGCCTGATGCTTCTCCGCATTTGCGTAACACGATTCGTATGATGCGTCGTCAAGTTGGCAACGTAGAAGAGTTTGGCTCTAAAGGGTACAGCGTAGATGAGTAGCTGGTACGGAAATATGTGGAATGGGGCCACCGATCTTTTTGATGGGTTGGGTTCTTTCGGAGCTGATATTTATCGTGCTGGCGGTGAGCTTGTTGAGGGAGATATTGGTGGCGCTGCTGATTTGATTGTTGGGTCAGCGCAAGAAGATTTGCTTGGGACATCTTTGATGGGGTTGTTTGGCCCACAAGGTGTTGTTGGCACAGCAATTGGTGCTATCCCTGAACCTATCCGTCAGCCTGCCAAGTCAGTTATTAACCCTGTTTTTGGTGTTATTAATTTTGGCTTGGAAGAAATTGTTGATAGGCCGCTTGGTACTGGTGCAACAATTTTGAATCTTGCGGTAACTAAACCTTCTGCTTTGTTTGATTTGTCAACGTATGCGCGAGCATACGCAATTAATGACGAGCGCACTGTAGGCCAGTCGGTTATGACGCTTGCTTATTTGAGCGATCCTTTTAATGAAGAAGAGTTTGACCAGCTTCAAGACAAACCTATTTTTAACTTGTTTTCCGGCGCGATGGACTTTGCTGCCGAATTTTTAGATCCAACTATTTATGCTGGCATGTTTGCTGTTAAGGCTGCTCGCGGTGCAGCAGTTGTTGGTAATTTGTCTAAAACTGGTCAAATTTCAAGCCGGTACGGACGAACGTTTTCAAACGCTAGGCATTTGTCTAGTGGGAAACGTTTAGCGGCTGCTCCTGATATTAATTTTGTTCGTGGCCGTGGAATGGGTGTTAGGCGAGCAGATATTGCTGGCCGGAGAATTCGTGGTTTGACTGCAACCGATCAACAGATTGCTCGTAGGCAGAAAGTTGCTGATTTGTTTACTGACGAACGGTCAGCAAACTTTGTTAAAAACGATCAGTTTGTTCGGATGAACAATGCTGTTCAAGAAGGAACTAGTGCTGCTGAACGTGCTGCTATTGCAACTTTGCATATGGGCAAGGCAGCTAAAACGTTTGGCCGCGAAAACATACTGAAATGGGCAACTGGAGAAACTGCTGCTGCTCGCGAGTTGTCTATGCGTGTGATGATGGGCGATAGCACTGCGCATTTGGACGCAATGAATGTTGCTAAAGAAATTCAGCGTATGCACAATAGTTCTGATTGGGCTGCTATTTCACAGTATCGAACTACTTCGTTTAGACGCGGCAAGACCGATATGACTGCCGATCCGGTTACTGGGGATTTAACTCCTGTTGATCCTAGAATTCAAAATTTGTCAAAACAGTACGACGATTTGGTTAGTCAAGTTGATTGGAATTTGCTTGATAAAACAAATGATGCTTTGAAATCGGCTTTGCCTAAATCAATGGCTATTGATCCTAACACTGGTTTGTATAAAGTGAAGGATGTTGCTGAAGCAACGTTGAACTCTGTCGATAACGGGATTGCTGTTCAAGCAATTGAAGATTTGGTTGGCAAGTACGATCCTTCTGCACGTTATGCAAACAGTGTTTTTCTTCAAACTGGAGAAGTTCGCAACCTTCCTTATGGCGTGCGAATTAGCAAAATCTTTGAAGAACAAACTAATTTCTTGAACAGAACTAAAAAGAAGTCTGCTATTACTACTTATGTTGATCCAGATACGTTTCTTGGTCAAAGCAAGGTTGTAAGGTTTATTAGTGAAAAAGTAAACCGTGCAAGGATTTACTTTCACGACTCGGGATCTACTGTTGCTGTTCAGCGAACGATGCGTGATGCTTCTCGTATTGTGTTGCCTAACGGCAAAAAGTTTATAACTGATGATCGCGCAAGAAATATTGTTCAAAGGTATGAGCAATTGCGTTCTCAGGGCAATATTGCTCAAGCTCAAGACTTGTTTCTTACAGAAGTTCGCAAAATTAATGAAGAACTAGATAATTATCTTGCACAATTTCATCTTGACAATGGGTTTGCTTACGAGCGGCACATTGCTGATGAGTGGGAACTAGCACAGAGAGAAGTAACTAGCGGCAACAAGCGAGAAACAGTCATTTCTTTGCAAGATGATAACGGCAAAGTTGTAGGTTCGGCTGTTGCAACTACCGGTACTAATGGTGAGACTATTTTGGCTAATGTTCGTGTTAGCCCTCGTCAGCTTGAACGTTCTGCTGCTTTGCCCCGGTATGATATTGTTCAGAAGAACATTGAACTAATTGCTAAACGAGCTAGCAGTTCTCGCCGTGTCCGTGTTAGCACTAAAACCGGCGATGTGTTTCGTCTTGGCGTGCGCAAAGGCGGGGATGTTACAAACGTTCCAATGAAGTATTGGCGTTCTGGAGTGTTGCTTACTCCAAAGTGGCCTATGCGAATTACTTTGGAAGAGCAGTTGCGTATGGCAACGCAGCTAGGAACTTTGGCTACAAGTTTGAACTTCTATAAAGGCGTAGGTGAACTACGCAGAAGTTATGCCATTCACAATTTTAGTAACGCTGACATTTTGGCAGACCACAATTTGTTAGAACAAGCAGTTCGTGATGCTGCTGGCTCTTCAGGGGAAACCAAATCGTTGCTAGAATTGATGGACGATATTGGAGTTGACGGGTTCCAAAAAATTGTTAAAGGCCTTGTTAAAGAAAAGGTTATGACTCGTCGTGCGTTGCGGCGTTCTAAGATTAATTCGTCATTGAAAGCTGTTGGTGTTGCTGCGCTGTTTACAAATCCGTTTGTGGGGGGTCTTTATGGATTTGTGAGCTTTGGTCGCAAAACTAGACGGATGATGCAGCAACAGCAACGCACTGCTGCTTTGCATATGTCTGCTGCTTTGCGTGCGCGTGCTCGTCAAATGATTCTAAAAAGTCCTGACGATCAAATAGCGTATGCCGCTGCTATGGACATTATGTCTGAAGCAGATTATTTGGCTAAGTTGGCTGCTCCAGGACAGTACCGACAGAATGGTCGGTTTGCGAAACGGCCAATATCGCAAGGTGAAGCACAACAAGCTTTGAATAGTTTTGAGTTGGCTGACGATTTGCTTGATGAAGCCGGGTTTGGCAAGTTGCAAATTGGTGGGCAAGCTTTTCGGGCAGGATTTGGTGACGATCCCCGATTTATGGCGCAGATTCAACGCGAAGTTTCAGCTAATCAACATGCTGGGACGTTGTTGCGTGGTCATAAAGAAAACGTTGCTAGAGACTTGGCTGAGAGTGCTAAAGCTGATTTTAAAATTAGCGACGTTTTGGAAATGTCAGGCGACGAATTTGCTGACGCTTGGGGCGTAATGCTTAACCGCATGTCTTCTGCAAGCGCAAATAACGAGTTTTTTCAAATTGTTTGGTCAAACGAAGATGTTGGAGTTCGACTAGACAAACTTGTTGATTTGCTTAACAACAATCCTGAAGTGTTCCATTCGGTTATTTCAGACGTTCATCCAGCGTTTGTTGCAGACGACATGGATTTGATCGCTGAATACATTCTTACAGAATACGACAATATTTTGCCGCCAGGATCTTTTGATGGTTTTCGTGATCTTGTTCGCAGCGGCGAAGAAGTTCGTTGGCAAGACGTTCAAGACTTTATAACAAGTTCCAATGGATCTATATCTTTTAACGACGCTATAGATTTGTATCGGAATGAAGGATACGAACATTTTGGTAAGGCTTTGCACCCAGAAGTTGTTGAACTGCCAACCCAAATGGGTTTGAAAGTTGACAAATATATTGAAAACTTTTACGAAATGTTTGGCACTTTGCCGTCAGACGAACTATCTCGTTTCCCGTTCTATAAAGCAACGTATGACGTTGAACTTCGTAGGTTGACTTACCGGATGCTTGACGATGACGGGACGTTGACTATTTCTCAAAACCAAATGAACAATTTGGAACGGCAAGCACGAGAGTATTCTCTTCAGCAAACACGAGATGTTTTGTTTGAATTGGCAGAAACTTCTCGGCTGGGTGAATTTATGGGGAACGCGTCGCCGTTCTTTAGTGCTTACATGGAAGTTATTGGGCGTTGGGCTGGGTTTACTGCTGATAATCCGTTCTTTATTGCTAAAGTTGGTCATTTGTATAAACAGCCGTGGGAAGCTAAAACTCTTGGGCTACAGCAAGTCACGGTTGAGACTAACGCTGGAGGCGAAGCTACTTACATTGTGTTTAAGCCGTCTGGCGATGCTTGGGATGAAGAAGGAAACCCAACGACCATCTTTGAAGCAATGCCTGAATCTATTCGGGATTTGTTTATTCCAGCGGCTATGCGAGACAGTGATGCCCCGCTTCGGTTTTCTAAAGACGGTTTCAATACGTTGATGCAAGGGTCACCTGGTTTTGGGCCTCTAGTGACTGTTCCTGCACGAGAAGTTCTTAATACCAAACCAGAGTTGGAACCGACTCTTAAGTTTATGTTCCCGTTTGGTCATCCGCATGGAGATTTCTTTACGAGAACAAGATCAGCATTGTTGCCTGCTTGGTCTAACAATGTTGAGAATCTTCTTAGACAGACTCACACGCGAGAAACTGTTGTTAATCGGATGTTCCGTGACCTTACGATCCAAATGGCTGATGCTGGTGATCCTCTAGATTGGAATGACGAAGTTCATGTTATGGAAGTTTTGGAAGAAGCCGAAAGGCGAACTGAAAACTTCTTTATGTTCCGAGTATTTGCTGGGTTGTTTTCGCCAACGTCAACAACTGTTTTGTCGCCTTATGACGGGCTAGTGCAGCAATACCGAGAATTGGAAAACAATCTAGGCTTTGAAGAAGCACAAGAACAGTTCTTGACTCTTTACGGATCTGACTTCTTTGCTTTGACTGGCAGAATGTCGCAATTGAATGATGGTGTTGCTTCTACTTGGGAGTCTGAAGAGCTTTATATGGCTAATCAGAAGCTAGTTCAAGCGCATCCTGAAATTGGAGCATGGATTACAGGCAGTGTTGGCACTGTTGATGAAGAAACAGTCTTTTCGCAAATCACATATAACAAGCAATTTATTGATCCTGTTTCTCCTGGTTCGCAAACTACGCGTAGAGAGATCAAAACTCCGCAACAGTATGTTGAAGACACCCAAGTTCAACAGGGTTGGAGAGAGTATTCGGACTTGATGTCTGAAATTAGGGGTTATCAAGACCGTGCTGCTGCTGTAGGTCTTTCTACGGGGTTGACTTCTAACCATATGAGGAAAGTAAAAGCTCTTAAAGACGCTGCTGTTGAAGAAATTACTGCCCGGTTCCCTGCTTGGCGTAAGGAATTTGATGATTTTGGGTCTTCAACGGCTCGGCTGGTTGCTGTTTATGACGGTTTTGCTGCTGCTTTGCAAGTTGAAGAGATTGTTCAGCGTCCTTCGTCAAAGCATGTGATGGAGTTTTTGCAATTCCGTATTGAATTGCAGAAACTTCTGGATGATAGAGCAGCGGCTGGGTATACAAACAATATTCAGGCTTCTGAAAATTCAGATATTGCAATGGTGTGGGAAAGTGGTAAAGAAGAGTTTGGGATGCGTCCTGACTTTGAGACTATTTACGACAGGTACTTCGCTCGGGATAAACTGTTGCCACAAACTTTTATTAGTGAAGACGATTTTCCAATGTTGAAATTGATGGTTAAGTACTAATTATGACTTGGCGAGAAGATTTAGAAGACCTAAAGAATAATCCGTTCATTTTTGATGATCCTATTCTTGGGGTAAAGGAAACTTTTAGTGATCCTTTGACTCAAGAGGTTTCAGGCGAAAGTTCGCGACCTGTACCGGTTCTTCAAAGCCAAATTATTCAAAGACTTCCTAATGAGTTGAATCCAAGTGCGCAACTTCGGTTGGCTTTGGAAATGTTTTTGAACGTTGATTCTGCTTATAGCGATTTGGACGAGGTTCTTGAAGAAGATGGTTCTGTAAATCAGGATTCGTTTATGTCTGCTGTTCAGACTACGTTGCAGTTGGCTGCTACTGCTGGTCCTATGGGTTTAAATACGACTACAAAGTATTTGGACATTCTTACTGGGGCTTCTTCAAGTGGTGATTCTGGTAGTGGGCGTCCTTCAATTGATGAATTGTTGGCTAAGGCTGCGAGTGAAGAATCTGGTAAGGCTTTCCCGTTTAGCGGTCTTGTAATTAACGAAATGCTTGATCGTGGATTGTCTAATGTTCTTGGTAGGGGCGCAAGTAAGCCAGAACAAAAGGCGTTTACAGAAATAATTTTGAAAATGGGTGATTCTGTCAATACAACTGATTTGGTTCTTGAAGCTGAAGCTTTTGGCCGTCAGACTAGCCCGAATGAAGCTGCCGGATATTCAATGGTTGAAGCTGCTGGGTCTGTTATGAAAGTTCTTGGGTTGGGGTAATTATGGAACGTGGATTGGAAATTTGGGTTTCTCTTACCGAAGAAGAAAAAACGCAGGTTCTTAATGGTGTTGCTCCTGAGTTTCTGTCGCCTTACGATTTTTCGGTACTTCAAGATTGGATTAATACGAGTTTGCGCTCGCAAACTTCAACTACTCCTTTTAATGCTACAGAAATTTTAAATCCAGACGCCCCAAAGGCTTCTCCGCCGCGTACTTCTACAAGAACTTTTACGAGTGCTACTAGTAACGTTCCTGAAGCACCAGCGCCTACTTCTACGAGGACTCCTAGCACTGGACCAGCGCGTACTTCTACGAGGACTCCTAGCACTGGAATTGTTGAGTTTGATCAGCCGGTAGAAGCTATTCGAGACTCTCTTAACCAATTGGCTACTGAAGCGCCTAGACCATTTACTCCTGGTTTTGAACTTGACATTAGTAAGTTTATTAGCCGATTTGTTCAAGAAATTGATGGTCTAATTGGCGGTGTAGAAAACGAAATAGACAATTTGAATCAGCAAATTGCTGACACTTATTATGTCGGCGCTGACGTTAGCGAACAGAATGCTTTGTATTATGCGTCCGCAATCGCGTTTCTTAAAAATCTAAACGAATTCAATAATCTTGATGATCCAGATATTACTATTGAAGATTTGTTTTCAGGCGATACCCCAATCAGAGTAAAAGATTTTGAATACGGCGCTTTTAAAGTTGAAACAATCCGTACTTTTGCTAATGGGTTTGAGCTTCTTGACGCTCTTTATGATGCTGATCCGTTGTTGCATCCTGGAACTGGCATTTACGAAACAGAAGCAGATATTAAAAAAGCCCAAGAAGAAATTTCAAAAAGTATTGAAAACTATTCAGAGATTGAAGATACGCGGCCAGAACTTGTTGATTCTTTGTCGGATTCTAAAAAAGAATTGGCAAGGCTGTCTCAAGTTAAGTTTAATTTGAATGGTTCTTTGGGTATTGGTGAAATAGGCACTACTGAAGAAGATTTGATGGGGCCAGTTTCTGATGAAGGGAAACTTGCTGTAGCTCTTAATTCAATGAGGGAACTTCAAGAGTACGCTGATTTCCGTTATTTGATTGACCCTCTTGAAAATTTGCGGCAGTCGATTGCTCCTGGTTTAGAATCAATTTCTTTGGTAAATAATCCAGAGTTGTCTGCGGCAATGCGTAGTAACGCTACTGCTGAATCTGAACGTCTGTTGTCTGTTTCAACTGAGCGTTCTGTTACAACTGAGCGTCCTGACGCTTCTGCTTTCGGTACGTTTGTGCCCAGTGAGCGTCCTGACGCTTCTGCTTTCGGCCAGTCTGCGCCGAGTCAAAGCCCTAGTGTTTCTGGTTTTGATCCTGGTATGAATTTGCAGGGTGGTCAGCCTGCAAGTGTTGAACCTGTTGTTCTGGGTGGAGGAAATCAACGTCCTGATGCTTCCGCTTTTGGCGTTGTTCCTTCGCAAACTGGTGAGGAACAACCTGGTAGCACGCCAAGACAACCGTGGCAATTGCCTAGTGAAATACAGTATGAAGTTGTTGAAGCAATGACTTCTTTGTTTGGCATTAGAGCAGCGTTTTGGAATTTGGATGAAAACCAATTGAAGATTGGTGTAGACAGAAACGGTTTGCCTGTTGATCCAAACTCGTCAGAAGCACTACGAGTTGAACATCTTCTGTCTTATATTTCAGGAAGAAAAATTACTGATGAGAACCGGATTCTAGCTGCTGTTGAACAAACGCCGTGGTATAGAAGTACAAATGCTTCTATGCGGGAGTTTGATGCTAAATATGGCGGGCTAGAAGCGTTTCTAAGTTTGAATCCTGAAAATCAGCTTGACAAAATTGGTGACGTTTACACTGTTGTTGAATCTGGGTTTAAGCAACTTGGTGTTCAGGTTTCTGAAGATCGAATGATTGAGATTGCTGCGACGTTGGATTATTTGGGGTATGAGCTAGACGAAAACGAAATCTTTACTGCTGTTATGGAGGAAGCAAAACGTGTAGAGAATCAGTTTAATGCTGAGACTGCTGAGTTTACTGAGTTTGCTTCTAGTAGAGATGCGGTTCAGTCTCTTGCGCAGCAGTATTATTTGAATCTTCCTGCAAGTGTTATTGCAGATTATGCTGAACAGCTTTTTACTCGTGATATGACGGTTGAAAAGTTGGGTTCTATTTTTAGAGAACAAGCTTCTGCAAGGTTTGCTCAAGATGTTCGTGTTCAAAGTGCTTTGAATGCCGGGATGACTTTGGAGCAGTATTTTGCTCCTTATCAAGGCGAGTTGGAACGTATTTTGGAACGTCCGGTTGATTTGTTTTCAGAGTTTCCTGAAGTTCTTGAATTCATGGGGTCTGATGGGGATGTTCGTGCGATGACGTATTCAGAGATGCGTCAGTTTGCTCGCGAGCAGCCTGAGTGGGCGCAAACAACGGCTGCTCAAGATGCTGCTACTGAAATGGTGTTTGAACTTGGACGATTGTTTGGGACGGTGGCGTAATGGCTATGGATCGCGGTGAATTTGCTGAACGTCTTTTGATTGGTATTGATGCGCCGGTAACTGCTTCAAATATTGAAGCGGTGCTTGCTTGGATGGAAGGTGAGAATACTAGGGCAGATAACAATCCTTTGGCGACAACTTTGTCTTCGTATGATTCTGAGGGCGCTACATATTTCAATACTTTTGGCGATCAAGGCCAATATCATGTTCGCAATTATACAACTCCTGAACAGGGACTTGATGCGACTATTAGTACTTTGAATTTAAGTTATTATTCTGATATTAAAAATGCTTTGCAATCAGGGACAGACGCTGCCGAATTGGAAAAACTTGTTGCGGATAGTCCGTGGGGTACAAAAAACTTTGGTTCTGTAAGTTCAACTTCTTCTAATATTGTATTGGGGACCGCATCTCAGGATCGAGTTATGACTAGCACCGTTGATTCAATTAATCAAAATCCAATTTATCAGTACAACGTTGGGGACAGTAATACAACTACTGTTACTGTTGCAGATCCAATTAACCAGAATCCTATTTGGCGTTACAACCAGCAGGATATTGGTGGTTCGCAAGAACTTATAACTATAAACGGGGTTGAGGCTACTAGAGCCGAGTGGGAGGCGCTTGCAGCGTTGTCTGATGAAGAGCGAGAAGTTCTTCGGCAGATGCAGGATGCACAACCAGTTGTTGATGAACCTCAAACTGAACCAGTAAATCCAGAACTAAGTCCAGAAGATTTGTTTCGGATGCAACAGGAGGCGTATCAACAACAAAGGCTGGCAGACGAACTACTAAGGCAAGAAGATGCTTTTGCTATTGCTAGAAGCATGTTGGATGATATGGGGCTGGGAAGTCTTTACGACAAAGTTTATGATTTGATTGTGAGTGGTCGTAGCGCTGAATCTGCTATGGCACAAATGCGTTTTGAACCAGAGTTTAAAGCACGTTTCCGTGGTATGGAGGAGCGGATTGCTAATGGTTACAACGCAATTACTCCAGGTCGGTACTTGGAACTTGAAGATAATTATCGAAACATGCTTGAACAGGCTGGGTTTCCTGGTGATTTCATTCAAGATTTTCATGAGTTTATTGCTAATGATGTAAACGAAACTGAGTTTGGTGATCGTATTCAAGTTGCGATGCGTGCTGCTGAGGCTGCTGATCCCGTGATTCTTGAAGAATTGAAAACTCGTTATGGGATTGGTATTGATAGCAAAGCCGATATCACGATGTATTTCCTTGATCCTGAGCGTGCTGTGACTTTGTTGGAAGCTAAAACCCAACTTGGTGTTGCTGAACTTTCTGCTGCAACTACAAAAGCTGTTGGTGGGAGGTTGACAGAGACAACGGGTAGGGAGTTGTTCCAGCGTGGTTATGTGAGTCGTGAAGTAGCTGAACGTTTGAAGGGTCAGGGTTCTTTGCGTCAACGAATGGTTGGGGAGGGAGCGACTGGTTCTAGGACTGGCCCGTTGACTTCTTCGTCTTTGGCTGCTGCCGAGTTTGGTTTGGATTCTGAAGCGGTTGCGCGGTTGAAGTTGTTGCGTCAGAAACGTCAACAGCGTGGTGTTCTTGAATCTGGGGCGGCTATTAATGCTTCTGGTGTTAGCGGATTTAGTATTGCCCAGTAATACTTGACAGTTGTAATTAAAACTCTTATTCTGGTTTTTAGATTGGCCCTTGAAAAAGGTGAGCTATTCTACAATATAGGTTCCGTTTGTTGTCCACCGCAACGAACGCGTATTTAAAGGTGAGTGACATATGACAGATGAAATGCCTACTGAGGCTACAGACTCTGTTAGCCAAGAATCGAAACCAAATTGGCGACGTGATCTTGAAAACCGGGCTAAAGCCGGTGACGAGGCGGTTGCCGAGTTGGCGCAGTTGAAACGTGATTTGTCGTTCCGTGATGCAGGTGTTGATCCAAGTTCTAAACAGGGTCAATATTTTATTCGGGGCTACGAAGGCGAGATGACTGTGGATGCTATTCGTGCTGAAGCTGTTGAGCTTGGGTTGGTTGGGGAGAGTAATACCCTGGCTAGTCCAGCACCGCCTATTGATTATGGTGCGGAACAGCGAATTGCGATGGCCGCTGACGATGCTGGACCCGTTGCTAATCCTGATCTTGATACGTTGATTCGTCAGACAACTTCGCCTGAAGAACTTCAGAATTTGATGGAAGCTAACGGCTACACTTGGAATGCAGCAGTCTGATAGCTAATTAGGCGTTTAGATTACGGGAGTAATTCTAATGCCGTACATTGCAAATACTACTGGTACCGCTGCGGTATCAACTGACACTACTGCTTTTGAGCAGCTTGCTTATTTTGCGCTTCGTTCGCAGCCAATGCTTGAAATGGTTGCTGATGTTCGTAGCACTAATCAGTCGCACCCTGGTTCGTCTGTGCAGTTTACGTTCTATGACGATCTTGCTCGTTCGACTAGCGCATTGACGGAGCTTGACGAGGTTTCGGCTGTTGCTCTTGGCGATAGTACTGTGACCGTTACTCTTAATGAGTACGGTAACGCTGTTGTGACTTCTGCCAAGCTGCGTGGCGTGTCGTTCCTGAACGTTGACGCTGATGCTGCCAACATTGTTGGTTACAACATGGCTGATTCGATTGATGCCATTGTTCACGATGTTGTGGTTGGAAGCGCTGTTAGTGCGCAGGTTCACTACGCTGGTAATGCGACTTCTCGTACCACGATTGATGCTTCTGACAATCTTGATGCGGGCGATGTCCGTGAGGTTGTTGCTCAGCTTCGTCGTGATTCGGTTATGACGTTTGGTGGCGGTCATTATGTCGGGATGATTCACCCTGACGTGTCCTACGATTTCCGTTCGGACACTGCTGTTACTGACATTATTCAGTACCAGATTCGTCAGGATGGATCGGCTGTTCGTCAGGGCAGCATCGGCATGTTTGGTGGCGTTGACTTTATTGAGACTCCGCGTCTTGGTATTGGCATCGACACGACTGCTGGAACGTGGACGAACGCATCGGATGGCGCTGGTTCTACCGGTAACGTTGATGTGTATCCGACGATGATTGTTGGCAAGCAGGCTTTGGCTAAGGCATTTAGCCGTGCGCCTGGTTTCAGCGAAAACCCGTCGATTGTTCAGGGTCCAGTGACCGATATTCTGCGTCGGTTCCAGCCGATGGGGTGGTACCACCTTGTTGGTTACAGCCGGTTCCGTGAAAAGGCGATGGTTCGTATTGAGTCGTCGTCCAGCATTGGGGCTAACGCTTCCTAATGTGATAGGTTAAAGTGGAGAGGGGACCGGGAAGGTCCCGGTCCTCTCTCCCGCTTTTTTGGAGTTTTGTTATGCCTATGGTCAAAGGTAAGAAGTATCCGTATACAAAAGCGGGTAAAGCTGCGGCGAAGAAGGCTGCTGCGAAGAAGAAGGGTAAGCGCTAATGGCTTCAGGTTTGTATGGAGTGACGTTTCTAAACGCACTGAAGAACGATCTTGCTTTGGATCTTGATGACACGACGGCTGACCGTTTTAAGATCATGCTTGTTACGTCGGCGTACACGCCTGACTTTGGCGCACACGATTTTAAGGCGGATGTGACCAACGAGGTTTCTGGCACTGGGTATACCGCTGGTGGCGAGTCGCTTACGTCGGTGACGTTGACGCAGGCGGCTGGTGTTATCACGTTTGATGCTGCTGATGTGACGTGGACAAGTTCTACGATCACGGCTCGGGCAGCGGTGATCTATGACGATTCGTTGGCTTCTGATCCGTTGATTTGCTACATCGATTTTGGTTCGGACCAGTCTTCGAGTTCAGGTGACTTTCAAATTTCGTTCAATGCGTCAGGAATCTTTACTCTTGATTTGACCCCGTGAGGTGAGTTGTGGCTACTAATTACCCTGGAAGTTTGGATGCGACTACGGACGTTGGTGGCGGCACTGAGCCTGAAGCCGTTACTGCATTGGATGATTCGACTTCGGGTCATCCGACTCATGCCGGGTTGCATCAGAATCTTGGTGACGCTGTTCAGCAGATTGAGACGAAGGTTGGTGTTGGGTCTTCGACGCCTTCTGCGAATCAGGTGTTGGCGTGTGCGTCGGGTTCTACTTCGGCGTGGACTGATTCGCCTTCGATAGCGAATATTACGTTGTCTGGCAATTTGAATAGCAAAGAAGCTGATGATCTTGCGTTGATGGTCAACAACGGTGACGTTGGTTATGACGGTCGAAGGATTACAGTGTCAGCAAATGTACCAACAAGTCCTGCTCCTAATACTGGTGATTTGTGGATTGAGATCGCATGACATGCTCGTATCTGGTGTTTTGCAAGAACAGCGACGAGACACGCCCTGACAGGACACCTGAGTGGGTGCAGTCTAAGCCGCACCGAGGCGACATTGTTGGCGTAGTAGAAGCTGGTACGTCGTGGGGTCGTCGTGAATCAATGCAGGTGTGGGTTGCTGACGGTAACGATCCTGCTGATTATCCAGGCGACTATGGGATTGTGAATGTGGTTGATGGCGATGTTGATCTGTCAACAGCCGAGTCTGTGTTTTATCATTCGCGAGTTGTACGGCCAACAACTCCGGCAGACTCTAATCACCGAGTTGAGGAAGGCGGAACTGTGTCTTCTACTGTGGTTGTTTACAAGTTTGGTTGGCGTTTGAGGTTGTCTGAGTTGACGCCTGCTCAACAAGAAGCGTTTGCGTCTAATTACACGATTGATTTGACGCAAGACGAGTTCAACTCGATTTGTGAACATAAAGGTGATCGCAGGTATTTTGATCCGGCTGTGCCTGATGGTAAGGGTGCGGTGCGGCCTGATGCTCGGCAGCCGTTGCCTCGTGAGGAGTTGCCGGTGAGGGGTCGTCCTAATGGCTGATACGACGGTAACGATTGCTGCGTCTGGTGCTGATTATACGACGATTGCTTCTGCTTTGGCTGCGTCGGATGTTTCGTCTGGTGCTTGGATTATGCAGATTACGGATACGCGCAATTA